>Ga0228710_1002599_pt1 | contig 28555 bp, 14 predicted proteins | sample MedpolnodulmetaG_FD_177995 | JGI IMG/M metagenome (GOLD analysis project Ga0228710, IMG submission 177995) | Root nodule microbial communities from Medicago polymorpha collected in Santa Monica, California, United States - pink nodules | ecosystem: Host-associated > Plants > Roots > Nodule... | reverse complement strand
TAAGAATTTAATTGAATTTCTTATATTTCCTTCAATCAAATCCAATAGTTTGTTTCCTCCACTTTTGTGGATTTGTTTCTTTTGATCCTATCCACAAGTGTTGTTGAACTGATTAATGGATGAACTTCATTTTAAGCTTATCCATTAGAGTAACTGTTGTCGCAATTTTTGCTAAAACAGTTACAGAATCTCTATATAAATAGAGAACTTCACTCAGTTCAAAAAACACGCCAAAGAGTTTCATTGAGTTGTCGGGAACTCTTTCTCTCTTCTCCCTTTCTTGACTTGTGTTGACGAGTCTTTCTTCTCTTCATCTCCTTTTTTCTGTCCCTTCGGAATTAAAAGTGTTCTTAAGACCATAGTTCCTTTTCGGTTTAATGTCCCTTCGAAATTAAGAATGGTCTTAAAAACATAGTCCCTTCGATAATATAAGTCCCTTCGGAATAAATAGTACTATTAAGATCATAGTCCCTTTTTGGAATAATAATGTCCCGTCGGAATTAAGAATGATCTTAACGGTATATAGATATTCTTTCAATATTTTAATTGAGGAGAAATCAAAAAGTGGAAATGGTGGTATTACCATATTTGAGTGGTCGTAGTGCCATATTGATACTTTGGAGAAATTAAAGATAGAATGGTAGTAACACCATATATGAGTGGTCTCAGCACCATAACAGAGTGGTAACAATACCATATTAAAGTGGTTTCAGTATTAAGAGTGGTCTTAGTACCATATTTGAGGGTGTATATCTTGAACGGTTTTCTAAAGTGCAGTAGTTAACCGTATAGTTGTAGCTGGGCTTGTTTTATCCTGGAGGCGGCGTGGTTGATAGTCTGTCTTGCACAATTTTGGGCAGTGCCACGAAACGTCTTAAAGAGAGCGACCTGGTCGTGACTCAACCTAGTAACAACTTTGGTAGATAATAGAATTTGGAAATCCAAATACAACAGTTTGAAAATACAAAAACAACAATAAATATCACACTTGCACATACACACGATCAATCAAAACAATATATTTTCATAAGTTTATCCTCTGCATTTCTACTTTATTGTTTACTTATGCATTTCTTAGTTTAGTAGCTCGCAAAAAAGAAGAAGAAAAAAAAACTCAACCTCGTATTTAACACTCGTTGGAAGAGATAAATAACTCATAGTCAAGGGACAGATCTTCTTTCTTGATCTAAGTGCTTGAGGCACAAATGAAATCATAGTTGAGAGCTATTTGCCTATTATTCGGCTAACTTTTAAGTTCAACAATATTTATAATATTACTATCAATTAAAAGTTGTCACTCTTAATGTGTTTTCAATTTTGAAAAGAGATGAAAAAAATTGAAAACTTAATGACAGAACTTTATTTTGAATAAATCGATTTTATAAAATTAATTATGATTAAAAGTAAATTTAAAAAATAATAATTTGTGTTTGGATAAATTCATGCACAAATGAGTTCTACAATAAATTGGAGTCTAATTAGTAAAACAAAACTAGTTTATCACCAAATTTTATAATCAAAAGTTTCAAATTAAAATGAATTTTAGAGACAAAATCAATTCAACACAAGAAAAACCAAACATATCAAAATCAATATTATATTATATCACTAGACTCAGTTTTAATTCCTCCAAAAGTAGAATTAAACAATCACTTAAATTGTTCTGAGAATTTTTAAAAAGAAGCCAACAAACATGTTTTATAATTTTTAAATTTAAAAAAACAGAAAACGGTTTTTTAAAACCTAATCAAATAGGTCCTAAATGTTTTGTACGGACATCTTGTTGCTGTAAGAATCTACTTGCAGATGCACCAGATAAGCAACTTGTTGTTGCAAGAATCTGTGATGCACCCTTCAGATATTATTCAATACTGTTCCTGACTAATTTAAATCGCGAAGCTGTGTAGGCCACTTTGTTCAGATTTAATTTGGACATGGCAATGACAAATATATACGTCTAAAATATGAATTTGTTTTGAATATTCTAGTTAGTTTGCAATTACTTGACATCATCTTCATTTTTAATATGGATTTTGCTAATACTTACGTGAGCATTGGCACGTTTGAATGTAGTCAGAGGCAGTAATAGTTGTCATGTAATTGCACAAGATATACTTACGATGAAGTGGGTCATATCTCTTATTCCCGTGTTCTTATCCGTACGTAGACCGTGGTTGCCACACTCTTAGCAAAAATGGTAAACCTTATATCATGCATTCGTGAGGAGTCCACACGCATTTCCCAGTAGTTTCGTAGTATCCTGATTGACCAATCACCATGATTTTTTTTTTTAACAATTGATTTTTTCACTTTCAATACTTCCTAAAAACAAGTAAATAACTACCGCTGACTTATAACTAAAAAGCACACTGGCAGTTAATTGCCGCTGGATTTTTTGGTCATTTACTTGTGTTACTAAGACACAATGAATGTCAAAAAAGCAATCTTTTTTTTTATGTTAGGATCGATCAATTCAAACATGAGCATAACAAACCAGATGTATTCTTCTATGGTCATATAACCAAATCAATAATGTTTGGACACACACATAAAAAGATTCTCTTCAAAATATTCAATCATTTTTTTTTATATCAATTTCCTCCTTATTATTAAAAAACTATTTTTTATGTGTGTGTGACCAAACACTATTTCTTTGGTCATCTGATCATATTAGAATTTCTCTTTTGAAACTATTAAGTTGTTTGAAGAAATGTAGTTAAAATGGACAAAACGGGGATAGAACCCCGCATCCAAAACTCAAAGGTGCGCTCTTTACCCTTAGACGACATCATACGCATGCAGGCACAGACCCAAGTGGAGGCTCATATGTGTCATACTATCATGGCCTTCGATTTATTTTTTTTAATTTAGTACTTAATTCTCTTTAAATTTTATTAAGACCCACGTATAAAAACCAATATACTAATATTTAATACATTAAAAGTCGGTCTCTTGTCTGTGTTATGAATATTATTAAGAATTATACGTTAAATCATACAAAAAATGAATGATTAAGGTATTGTTTGATTATTTTTATTTAGAGTGATACTTTCATTGACATCCGAAATGAGTAAATCATTTAGTATTTATATAATATGAAAAACAACATACATATTTATATTTTAAAAATTAAAATATTATATATCGATTGTCCCAAATTTACATATATATTTCCTATATCCCTATATCGCTCCGCCCATGTTGTCAAGCATGTGTTCCATAGGTAACTTGTTCATGTTGTGAATTAAAGGAAAATAACTTTAAGTAGGAAGTTAGTCTTGAAACTTTAAAAACTAAGATAATTATTAATTTAGTAACATTTGTATATATAAAAAAATTAACAAGTATTCACATATTATTTTGAAAAACTCAAAAATTAGAAATTATTAAAAAAACTAATTTAGTTGATAAAAAATAATAACAGAAATAAAATCCATTAAAATAACAAAATGTTGATGATTATTTAATAAATTAAAAAATTATATTTAATATAATTAAATATTATATACTACTTATAATAATTAATCAATTAGAATGGTGGTAATCTCCTAAACTTATTTTAACTAATTCTTATACGTAAAATATCATTAACAAAGTAACAACCATTTACAGTGGCGTTGTCAAGATCTTAGGTCAGGGGGTTCAAATTTGTAAACTTCAATTTATAATAATTATAATAATATATATTCAAAAAATTACATTGTATTCAATTTACAATGTACTCAAAAAACTCCATCCAGTCTTTACAAATGTCCCCTACGGGATGTCATGTTCTAAAATCGTTGAATAATCAACTCGTCATCAATTTTGTCGGCCATATCTCTCTCAATATAAGTCACGAGACAATCATTCATCCAATCATCTCCCATTTTATTACGCAACCTAGTCTTCACAATCTTCATGGTAGAAAAGGCTCGTTCAGTGTGGTGTCTTTTTCAGTACTATACTCTAACCACTTACCAAATTCATTAAACCAAGAGGGACAAAATCTTCTCATTGAATTTCCAATTTTTCTTTGAGGAAAATTGTGTTGAATAGGTTGGCATGGTCCTCTTTGTAAATAAGTTCGGCGTATTGTCTCTTGATCATTTGGATAGTATGTTGACATTTTAGGCCGCCTTCCCAGATCCGATGGTAACTCTTCCAAATTACATGGAACATGTTGAGAACTAGATCCTTGCTCATGGGATGGTAATTTTCTTTTTAAACAAAAATCTGCATAACTCCTACAACAACCAACACAATAACAAACTTTAAGATTCAACTTAGCTATGTATGAACAAAAGTTCAAAACAATGTCACAAAAACTGTAAAATTAGAAGCTTATTGAAAGAGTAAAATTAGAGTAAAATAATGTCACATGAACTATTAAAACAATGTCACAGAATCTGTCATATTAGAAACCGTAAAAAAATACACTAAACTAAAAGAATTTTCCACTTGACAACTTGAATTGATCCTGTCCATATCCTGTCTTTTTCACTTCAGTAAACCAAACTGATAAAGCAACATCGCATTGGCAATACACAAATAATAACAGTTATGACTCTGAAATCTAATTTGCTACACCAGATTTCAGTTCCATAGCCCCGCCGGAACAGTCTTAAAGCCAAACCAAAAGGGGACACACCAAAAAACCAAAACGCAGCCGCACCAGGGAGGAAAGGAACACAGCAGCAGCTGCTGAAAACTGCTAAAACAGCAACAAACAGTAGGGAAAAAAACGTCAGAAGGCCTATCACGGAAGCCACAAACACCACAGACAGCAGCAGCACGAAACCACACTGCACCACAGATAAACACCCCTACTGCTATTGCTAGAGTTTGGCGGAGTTTGGCAGTGGTGCTGCCGCCAGAGTGGATGAGAGTGGTGGTAGTAGAGGAAGAAAGGTTAAAAGAACGCATAGTTTAGAGAGAAGTTAGAGAGAGGTTAAAATGTGCAAATGAGTAAAGTGAGAGTGGTTTGCGTATAGGGTAGCTGGTGAAAAAAAAAATGAGCAGGTTCAAAATGCAAAAAACATAGAGGTATATGTGAAAAAATTAAAGTTTGATGGTTGACAAGTGTATAACATCATCTAGTTTGTCTTCTTTTTCTTTCAAAAAGAAAAAAAGAAATTGATCCAATAAAATTTCAATAAAATGGAAGAAAAAAAAAAGGAAAAGACAAAGAACACGTGGTGAAGTGATTAGAGATATATGATCGAAGCGAATGAACATGACTCTGCCACGCGCCTTCGTGTGACAGGTATCCTCCCGCCACACTCCTTTCTCATAAAATAACCAATCTTCTTTTCTCTCTCCTCTGCTCTAATTCTAATTTCAAATTAAATTAAAATCTCTTTCATTTTCATTTTCATTTCTCGATTCCAAATCAAACTTCATCCTTCAACACTGATTCATAGTTCAATCAACATATTCTAATTCCATTCCTTCTGATTCTTCTTCCACGAACGAGGTTGGTGAGCCAAAAAAAAATCACTTTTTGTAAAAAAAATTATGATTAGATCGTTTTCTGTTTGATCCATTGATTTTCATGTTCTGGAAATTAAATTTATGTACTTTAGCTTATTATAATCCTAAATTGATTGAATCTGGAAGCATGGGTTTTATTTACTTTGTCACTAGCAGTGAAAAATTAAAATGAAAATATTCAGATTTTTCATTTATTGGGTCCTTGTTTTTTCTTTATTATTATATGTATCATTAGGGGTGTAAATTGAAGTAGTTTTATTTTTGTATTTTAGGAAAATTGTTGCTGAAGAATTGAAGACAGGGATAGCTGGTTTTGTTGATATGGGATCAGAGAGTGTTGCTCCTATGGTTGAGACATCAAATAACAGGTTAGAGATTCAGAAATTGTTTTTTGTTAATTCAGTATATTGAACCTCCTTTCTTTCACTATTTTCTTTTTGAGAAAAATGATGTAATAAATTTGTTAATAACTGGTTAGAGAGTATGAATACTGAATATATAACTATCTATTGGTTTTCTTTGGTTGAACTTTGAAGCTGTTAATAACTTCATCTGGCAGTAATTGTTACTACCACTTATCGCAAAATCACAAATTTTAGATTTAGCCATAACTACTGAGAAGTGGTAGTGATGGTAGTGTTGGCGATGACAGTGATAGTAGTAGTCATAATACTAATAGAATAGTTTTTGTGGAACAACAGATTTCTTATTTGGACTCGATATGTATACACTTGATTGACTTCAGGTCTGATCCTGGTACAATGAAGCAAGGGAAAGTCCCTAAGAGAATTCACAAGGCCGAAAGGGAGAAAATGAAGCGTGAACATTTGAACGAACTCTTTCTTGATCTTGCCAATGCCCTTGGTAATTTCTTATGCCTCTATTATTTGTCTTGAGTCTCTTCGCTATGTTCATATTTTACTGTTTACCTGCTTGCCCCATTCAACAAGACAGTTATGTTGCTTCTTCAAAAAAATAAAACAAGACAGTTATGTTTCATATTTACTTTGTCTTGCTGTAAGATATCTGATATGTTGCTGGAATTTGACTTTGTGTGCATGTTCCCCTCTTTTCTTTTGGTTTTCTGGTGTTGATGGGGATAGATCTCAGTGAGCCGAACAACGGAAAGGCTTCAATATTGATCGAAGCTTCTAGACTGCTAAAAGACTTGCTCTGTCAGATCCAGTCCCTCAAGAAAGAAAATGTCTCTTTATTGTCTGAATCTCATTATGTAAGATTGGCACTTTTTTCCCTCCTTTGATCCCATCATTTTACCCTGTTGAGAATACTGCATGTTGAATTTTGATGTTTATGTGGAAAAGCTTTTATTGTTTGCTAGTTGACTTGAAATCCATTATGTTTGTGTTACAACATTTTTGCCAGTTACTTACTTGAGCTGATTAGTAATTCGTCACACTTTGGAAATTAATACACTTTGATGTCACATATCAACACACTATTTAACCTGCGTGTAATTCATGTGATTGGCTTAATTGGACAGGTGACCATGGAGAAAAATGAGCTGAAGGAGGAGAATAGTAGCCTAGAAACTCAAATTGAGAAGCTTCAAGGCGAGATACAGGCAAGAATAGCTCAATCTAAACCTGACTTGAATGCGCCTCCTCAATTAGAGCTTGAGTCACCAGAGCAGACAACTTTTCCAGGACAGAGTTTCCAATTGCCTGCCGTAGATCCTACCTTGCAGCAAGGACCTACTGTTTTAGTCGTTCCCTTTCGTCCCGATCTTCAAGCTGCTTACCCAGCTCCTACTGAGGTCACGCCAAATCCTCCACTTGTTATCAGTAAACCTCATGCTAGGTATCCCACACCAGCAGATTCATGGCCATCACAACTGCTTGGAGAGCAACCAACTTCTAGCTAAACATGTTAATCTGTAGAGTTGTAGTTTCTGTATTGGTATAATCAGCCAATTACCTTATCTAATTGCAATGCTGGTCTGGAGCTGTGTATAAATTTTATATATTCAATGATCTTAGAAAATTTTACTCAATTCTATTGTGCCTTAGTTGTGAGTTGAGCTAGTTCAAGTTCTTTTTCTTTTTCTTTTTTTTCTTTCCATGAGTTGAACTGAAAGATGTAGCCAACAGTTACTGTAGTCTATGATCTTGGCAGTTGGCGAAGGTCATATGGTTGAGATTTCAAGTTTCCAATTTGCTATAGTTAGGATGTGAGTCATCATTTGTTCTGGATCCAACTGATTGACTGATTGCTGGAGTTATTTACTGCAATGAATCAAGATCCTTAGTTTTTGTGGAGATTATTTTGTTGTTCTTTTCCTTGGGACCGTGTCCGATGATTAAGCCACAGAAATGAGTGGATTCGTCTATTCTAGTTCTAGTTCTAGAGGAAATCTTTTCTTGGCACTTCTTTTTGGTAAGATTTTAAAGGGATGTGAGTGAACATGGGAAAAAAGTCACCTTTAATTTCGTTTTTTCGTTTTCAACACATAAGATAGAAGAAACTGGCTTCAACTTTTTATCTCTACTTTGGTGAGATGGATTCCGATTATGATTGATGGGGTCACTTGAATGGGAAATGGATTCTCTCCATTATAATTGTCTAAATATTTTTGAATTTTTACATCTCAACCACAAACTCAATATCCTCTTTTCTTTATAATATTATATTTCTTTTTCTCTCATGTTTAATGGTTTTGACATAACAATTGAGAAAACTTGAATGTTAAGAAGTTAAATCTAGTATTTTTTTTTTATTTTTTGGTCAGGTAGTTTAGTAGCTAGAATTCACCTTATAAGATAAATAAGTGGTGTGTCCGGGGTTCGAACTCCGGCCTCTGCATATAACAATGCATTGTCCTACTAACTGAGCTATGTCTTGTTAAATCTAGTATTTTTCTATGGAGAAAAGAGAGTGTTGGTAGGTTCAGGAAGTGTAATTTGATTCTACTTTCCTTATTCTTTGGCTGGAACAGGAGTGAGTGTGGTTGCTGATTGCCAAAGGTAGTAAAAATATTAAAAATTAATTATCGCCCACCGTGGGGCTCTACCAATTGAGCTAGACGGGCTACTTTCTTAAAAATGCTTATGTTTGATTGTATTTTGATTATCTCAAAGGTCCTCTTGAGCTTTGTGTTGTCTCTTTAATAAAATTATTAGTTAGTTTAATCTCTAAATGTCTTTCCTCTTGTGTTTTTTTTTTTTTTTAAGGAGTGTTTTATGTCTTGTTAATCATTCTAGTCGCGAAATGTGTCTTTTATTAATTAGGTTAACTTTTTAAATGTATCTTTTGTTAGTTAATTTAATCCATAAAATAGTTTTCAAATGTTTTTGGGTCTTATAGTTACTATTTGAGAATGTGTTTATAATTTTGAAACATTCGGACCACCTCACACATTTAAAGAGCAAGACCTCTATTTACTCCAAAAACGATTATGCAAGACACGTCTTCCGTAGAAAAGTGGCTGGTAGAACATGTAGTAAGTAGTAACTAAACAAGTATTCATGGTTAGTTGTAAAAAAAAATAAAATTAATTGAACCAATCAAGTATCCATGGTTAAACTTGTACAAAAAAAAAAGTATTCATGGTTAATTGTAAGAAAAAAAATGAACTGAACCAATATAGATTAGATTGAGGATATTGAACTCATATTATACGATGCATTAAAGTTTGAATATTATTGAAAGAGATATTCACATTTAGTATTTAACATTGACTTGAATAAAATTATTTCAAGTGTTAATGTAAGTATGAAACATGTTTTTGATTAGCCCACGCCTATACTACTAATCATATAACGGTTTAAAAACGTGTGAGAGAAATTTCCAAAATATAATTGAAAAGTTGCAATGGTTAAATAGAGACCTTTTAGGGAGAAGGTGTAATGCTTGATAATTGAAGCAATGTGTCATGAACAAACTTTTACAAAGGGTTGTTTCTATAGAGACACTATGGAGATACAGAAAAAGTCAGAAAATCACATTCTTGTGAGTCTAAATTCTGCCAAAAATTATACTAAATCATTTTATCTTTTCTCTAGTGCACGAGGGAAATTGACAGAACTTTATTCTGTAAACTACCATTGTCGATACACTTGGTGTGAATGTGCAAGTCACGTCAAAGATTCCATCATATCTTGAAGGGGATTCGTCGGTATAACCATTTTGCATCCGATTGCATTCAGTTGACATAATTGGTGGGGGCGAATCGAACCTAAAGATTAGTGTGTCCCACACACACTTTGGAATTTAGTGCACACTTCATCACATTCATCTTTTTGATCAAGTTATTGCAGCAAACCCCCAACACAGGTTCTGACAAGACTCGGAGGTCCAGACATGCAGAGGCCCAATTCAACCAACCTTTGATCATTATTATTACATAACGTCTCATCGGTAACGGTTACCAAAACCAATCATTGATAAAGCGTCTTCTGTAACAGACTCTACATCACACACACCCCTACGACTTCATTTCGGTGTCTACAAAAACATTATTCACTACAATGAAAAGTTAACAATTTCAATCCACTTAACACTTCAAACTATTTGCTCTCATACCAACTTTAACGTTAAAATGCTTAAAATGCTGCCTTTCAACATTAATCTCGACCAATTCATCTTGATCACGTAACATCATTATATACATGAAGGAAAAAAATGTTCTTCTCACATAAAAATGTGGCATATCTATGATCAAGAATATAAAAAAAGGACAAATTGAAGTCGGCAGCAGTAATTTGGTTGGTCCACATATTTTGGGTCGGTGACCGAAGACCACAGTGGTCCAGCAATCCATCCCATTCATCTTTCAAATCATTTACTACTTTATTTTTCCCACAACAGTCCACTTTTATTCTTATTCGTTTCATTCACTCAAGCCCAACAACTCACACTACACTCTCTTACTTTATCATCTGTCTTTCCCAAAACATCTCTGTTGTGCCGTGTTCGATCGAAGCAACATACAAATTTAGAAATACGTAACACAAGATCAAAGATGGGTGGATCTGGATCTGGATCTGGTGCCGGTAGTTTTCTTATGGTTCTTCTCAGAAATTTTGATGTACTTGCTGGGTATGTCTTTGTTTTTTGTTTCCCTCACAACAACCCTAATGTGCCTTACTTACTTTCCTCGATTCGTTTTTTTCAATTAAGACCAATGTGCTTCTTTTTAACTTGTGTTTATGTTATTGCTGTTTCTATTGCAGGCCTGTGATTAGTCTTGTTTATCCCCTGTAAGCACAATCTCAATTCCCTTTAATATGCTGAAAATTAGGGTTTTTACTTCATTGTTAAATGTTGATTTATGGTTTATGTGGGTTTTTTCTACTGTACTGTAGATATGCTTCAGTTAGGGCAATCGAGAGCAAGTCTCCTGTGGATGATCAACAGTGGCTAACCTATTGGGTTCTGTATTCATTGATCACTCTTTTTGAACTTACTTTTGCCAAAATTCTTGAATGGTATACCTTCCCTTTTTATTATTTCGGACTACTTGCTGAATTTGATGATACATTTAAGAGTTGAAATTTTAGGCTTTGTTGGTTGTATCATATTGCAGATGTTGTTGAGATATTTTAAGGAAATTTGGTTAAGGAATTATTAGTTTAATGAATTTTCTTTTGGGGAATTTGCATATCATCTGTGTGTGTAAGCTGGCCTTGGCCAATCACTATTTATGTTCTATGTCGAGTAACTTTTCACAAACAGGTCTTTGTATATCTGCATTGGCCCTTTGGATGTGCTAATTATTAGTATTAGTATTGTAGTGACTTGAATGAACCTGAACGCATGTTTCGTTTAGGTTTTCTTTCTATTTGTGATTTTGAGCTACAAGATTAATGCTTTGTCCTTTCCATTGTGATTGCTAATATTGTAGAATAGTCGTATAAGGTTCAATACAAAATATACTTTATAATTTAACTGGATGTAATGTAAAGCATTTTCTGCATTGCATCAAGCTCTATATGAGTTCTTTTTTACGAGTATATTTAGAAGGGTTGAATTTTCACAATATATATTTCAGGATTCCTATATGGCCATATGCAAAGCTGATTCTAACCTGCTGGTTGGTCCTTCCTTATTTTACTGGTGCTGCTTACGTTTATGAGCATTATGTAAGACCCTTCTTGGCCAATCCTCAGACCATTAACATCTGGTATGTTCCAAGGAAAAAGGACGTCTTTACTAAACGAGATGACATTATAACTGCTGCGGAGAAGTACATCCAAGAAAATGGAACAGAAGCATTTGAAAATCTGATCCATAGGGTATTTCCATCTGTAACACTTGGTTATTATAGAATTATTATGCTTTGATGCTGTAGTACTAACTGTGCCATTACTCTGCAGGCTGATAAATCTAAATGGGGTGGTAGTCACCATACAATGTATGACGAGACTTATTGAATGCAATCTTGCAGCTTCTGCCTCTTGTGGATAAGGGGGTTCGTGTACATGTTAGCATGTTACTGATTTAGTTTATGTTTTCCGAGGAAAGATATTTAAGGTTTTTGTCACCCTTTCTTTTTCGTCGTGTAACTATCATAGGATTAGTCATCTATGTTGTGTTTAATGGTTATGACTTATGACGCATATGATACATAGATAATGTTGGCACGACAGTGGAAACTTGTTGATTTTCTTGTGTTTTACTGTAACAAAGCCATCGTAATTAAAGTATGGGTGTGTTTAGAATCTTTTATTTGAAAGAGTTTATTCGACCACATGACATAAACTATAAAGTCATAAACACTCTTGTAAATGTTTGAAAGAGTTTTAAAGAATACTTATGAGTAGTGTCTTTGGCAGCAACAACCAAAAAAAAAAACTTACGATACAATGTTTGGAAGAGTTCCAAAAAATAGCTTCTAGCATGTTCATAAGTTATTTATAGCTTTTACTTTTATTAGCTTGCAAGATAGTTCATAAAAGTCGATTATCTAGTGTCTATCCTTATGATAAATATACATTGAACACACCTTTAAATTTATTATATGTTAGGATTTGTATCTTTAAAGTGAGTGAAGTCAGAAAAATTAAGGATTGTTATTTCAACAAAGAGAAATGTCTAATCATACGAAGTGATGTGCTCACAAAATGCAAAATTGGTCATCCTATGTGAAAAAACTGCCCCCTTCCTTTTCTTTGTTTAGCCAAAGTTCTCCTTCCATAATCTATAGCAAATGTCATGTAGAAATTCACCAAGCCAAGTGTCACAAATTTATAGAAGAATCTTCCATAACTCTCAGTGCAGTACGTTCAATCAATAATGACTGCTTCGCCAATTATAATGATTGCTTTGCCAATCTCTAATGTCACTGGTGGCAAAATCGAACCTGCAAACAGAATAGGAATTTTCTTAAAAGATCTTCCACGTCCTTGGACAAGAAGAGAGGACTGTGCAAAGAAGGATGAGTTGAAGTGGTTAAGACTTGTTTCGCCCATTCACCGTTAACCCCCTTTTTCTCACCGATTACCTGCATATGTTGATTGTTGAGCTAGTTCGACGGATACAAATTGACAAGATAGATTGAATTTGAACCCCAACTTTTGTAGAGGTTGTACAAGAACGAATTAGGATGTGTCGGTACATGTTTTCTACTAGATTGAGATCAGGCTGTGGTGATTCTTCTTGTTGATGGTGTGGCTCAGATTCAGAGATATGTGTTAGTTGTTGATGGAAAATTGAAAGTTCAAAACTAAACTGGTGGATAGGTTGACACGTATAGGTGAAGTTGATCGATGATGATGGTTGTGAGTGTGAGCATGTGGTTTGTTAAAGAAAGTAGAAGAGCTTAATTGTTGAATATGATTATGTGCCTGTTTGGTTGCCCGTTTGCAACGTCTAAAAGCACGTTTTCAGGCTTCCACCGTGATTTCAGCCTTTTGCAGCATGTTTGGCTATCATTTCTCAAATCAATGCAGTCTCCCAAAAGCAATTCTAGGAAAAGCTCCAAATCTTAGCTTCTCCACATCAATTCCACGTTTACTGTTGGTTGGTAGTTTAAAAACTTTTCTTCTTCCTTATTTGCCCTCTCCTCCATAAGGGTCTGTTTGGTTCGAGAATTAGGCCGTGAAACAATCGTTCCATAAGGGTCCGTTTGGTCCGTTCCTAATTTAACTTTTCTTCTTCTTTCTTCTTATAAAAACTTTTCTTCTTCCTTATGGAACGATTGTTTCAGTTTCTATTCTATCTTTGTTTTTTTCTTCTCTGTTTTCTTTCAATTAGATTCCACCATCCAGGAACCTCTTTTATTTTCTTTGTATTTTGGTGCCAAGCCGCTCTTTGCTTATGTTATTGAAAAAGCATAGGTTTATACAAAATGTATTTTGTTTCTCAATATTCCAAAAAAAGGTGTAAGTTGGAAAAAGAAAAAAAGATTATAAATTTTCCATTTTTTTGTGTTAAAAACTTTTCGATTTTGTTATAATTTTTTTTAAAAGCAATTCTGTCAAATTTACATTTATTTATATATAATATAAATGAGGTCTAATTTGGTAATTATACTTTGAAAAGCTATTTTGATTCAAATTATCCAAACAACTTGAATTGGTAAAAATCACTTCTATTACAAATATAAATTAATTACATTCAACTCACTTTTAGTCAAAATCAATTTTGTCAAAATCAATTCTATCAAAATTAATTCTCGTCGCCGCATAACCAAACACACACTGCTGGAGGCTGTCTGGAAATAGAAAAAAAGAACGGAATAGGTCAGCATCACATTTTTAATATCTAGAAACTAGAAACTTGAAAGATATTTGTTTGGGTGGGGCTTGAAGTCATATAGTCCTTGCACCCAGTTAACTTTGTCAATCATTGTCCTCTCGTGGCATCTAGGGTGGACGGGCTCAGATTAGTAGCATGTATAATACTTCTAACCAAAAATTGTAATTTTGTCCCGCCATACTTTCCCAAACAAAAGATTTGCTCTTCACATGGATATCCAATATAATTCTAAACCATCAGCGATCTTTCAAGGACATTTTAAAATCATCCACTATAGAAGTCCAATTTAGCTTCCACGAAGTTAGGATTTCCGTATTGTCTAGTTTCATTCCACCAACATTTTCACATCAAATCAAATGTTCAGATTGTTACCTTCATCGTACAAAAAAGAATTGCATAGTAAAAACATGGATGGAGAAATCAAACTGTCTTCCCCCAACTAACTCCTTTATGTGAGTGCCTTAAATTTGCTCCCACCTCTCTATCCTGGACTGTTTGAGGGGTGCAGAAACTAGAAGTAAGGATTGAGAGAGTCTTCAAATGCGAAGAGCAGCACTGAAACCGAAAGGGATGCAAGGCAAGTTGGAGTTGCAGAGACAGAAAGAAACAGAGATGCAACTTAAGCTTTACCTCCGATGCCATCCTAATTAAGGATGAAGGCACGAAGGAACTGAAGCCCATAAGAGAATGAAAAGTTACGAATTCTGATCAATTAATTCAGTATCAGTAATAGCTTAATATAGGCTATCAGATAAGTGTTAAAACCTTGACAATCTAGGCTGTATCCTCAACCTTCTCCATTTAAACCTAAAGTCATTCCATGCAAGTCATCATCATTGGAGATCACTGAAAAAATCTCAACTACGTAGGAAAACTCGGCAGTACATTGGCATTACTACATGTTAATGGTCAACATATTATTAATAGACTTAGACAACGAGTGTGGTTATTCATCACACAGTTAACAGCTAGCACGACTATAAATGGTTAAGAAGTTCGATCAGAGGTATGATTCTTCATAGACGACAAGAAGCAAGTGACAGCCCAAATCAAATGAAAAAACAGATGTAGAAACAGAGATGTGGCAGGGGCTTGCCAGATGAACTGAATAATTTGCATAAAATCGATATTGGACACATAAAACACCTGAGTGGTTTTGAATGACAATTATCTGAGATAATATATTCAGAAAGCTTGGCGGCTAATTTGAAACTACAGACAAACAAAACAGTGAATATATTGTGGCTAGGAAACTTCCATTTCTTGAGCAATCTTCGTTAGAGAAGTTATTTATATAATAATGATGAAAAGACGATTAGATGAAATCTATCATTGTAAACATCAGTCATTTATCATGTGATTATCCATCCAGGCTACAACGAAACAAACACATATATGACAATTTTCATTACATGGTGTTCTATGCCCAGAGGAGAGTGCAGATCACCACCCGACTTGCAAGACAGAATTGAATTTGCTTAAAAAGAGGCTAGCAAATGTCTTGGCATACCAGCAAGGAGCTAGTTTTGGGAATCAACTTCAATTTCTGCTTCAGCTTCAACAGCATTCATAGTTTGACTTGGGTAGTCTTGAGCTTCTTCAACATTCATTGCTTGATTAAGATAATCTTGAGCTTCATCCAGTGCTGATTCCTTTGCATCAGTGGCATACAAAATCTTCTTAATTGCTACAGTAACCTGCATAGAGAACATGTAACAATTGATTACATTTATTTTTTTATTCTTAGAAAGAAAGTTCAGCTTGACTTATCTTCAAACAGACTAAAAATTAGATCTAGATAATGTGTACTGGTTTCAGTGAGTTTTTCTAACTTCTAAGTCTACCTCTATGTTCAATTATTCTGCTATCCTCCAAATAATCAAAATAAACGCTACTGCAAAATTGCTCACCCTAAAATTTATAATTCACTCTACCAAAAAAAATAAATTATAGTTCAAGTTTCAGGTTGACCATTCCCCATCCCATCCATTTAACAAGATCCATGTCAATGCCAGAACCATCAACTTTTTGAGCAAAAACTCTGGCGGTGGCTATAGTCCCGTCCCATCCCCAGTCAACCATAAAGAAATTACGAAATTCAGATAAAAGAAAATTTGTTATTGGCTAAATGATCAACAACAACAACAACCAAGCCTTATCCCGCTACGTGGGGTCGGCTCAACACTATTGGCTAAATGATCAGAATCATAGGTTACATCACACGGAACAAGAGTCAAATTAGGCATGACGACAAGCATACTAAAACATATGATTTCAACTTCAATGCACGCCTTTATTAGATTTCTTACAGGGATATCCTCCAGTTCTGGAGTCTGACATATGATTTCTACATCCCGTAATTTTGCGAAGTAAAAGTCTCTCTCTTTCTCAAGGCGGTCCACTGTAAATTTGAGATCAGTAATCTGTGAAACAGGAAACGAAAGAGTAAAGAAGGGAATAACGGACAAACAATGAGGTAAAAATTTCCCGATAAAAATATCAAGTGGTACACTTTTAGTGGCAATACCCATAACAGAACAAGCAATTTTTCAGGTGGCTAAGAATGTGAGAGCACAGACATATTGTATACCACAGGGGAGCATCAGGGAAATCAATAAAGTTTAAATACATGAAGAAAATGACCTGGTATAAAATTATATGCAAATAACTGGAAACAGACTTTGAACCGTTTGGTAACACTTCATGGACTTCTTAGGTTATTTATGCAGTTCCAAAAATTGTTATAAGCATATGGAACCTAACGTATATACCTCTTTGGACAAAGCCTGAATCTCTGCTGAAGAATTATCCCCAACTGCCCCTCCACTTGACCTGAATGGCTTGGCCACTGTACTCAAAAGAAAACAACCAAGAAGGGAAGGAAATAAAGAAAAGTGATGAGAAAAGGAAAGGATTCATGTTGTAAAACCATTAGGCAAAATGTTGAACATCTTGGAATCGAAACCACCAAGAACTAGAAGCTAACCAGAGGTTCTATTAGGACCCAGTGTGTTGCCTGAGCCAGAATTATTCATAATATTGGTTTGCAGTGATTTTGATTTTTTCAGGGAACTTCGGTCCTTGCCGACCTTAACTCTTCGCTCAACAGGATTATAGTTCCTACAAAATAAAATAAAAAAAGTAAAAATAAAAGAAGATATTTTGACAATATTAACTACACGGTATACTGAGAAATATAATGCATGGCATAATATCGCATTTCTAATTATTTTAAAAGATATCTGAGTGGACACGTATTAATAGAAATGATACTACAATTACATGTTCATACAAGATATGTAGACACGTTAATATTTGGAGCTTTTCAAATGATGACAAAGATACTCAGAGCAAGTAGCATACTCATTCATAATGCCGCCATTAATAGAATCACAGTAACGTTTCAGCCATTGGAGGAACTCCAAGTTGTCCAAAGGTCTGCCTTTAACAAGCCTGCTAACTTCAATATGCTGCCAAATGATAGCCATGTTAAGCCAACAGCCACTATATATAAACAAAAACTATTAGTTGCACATTCTTCTGCCAGTTTTTAATCTCAAGTTATCTATAATACATTTACCGTTAAGAAAAAAAAATGACATTTCAGCATAAAACTTATCCAACCAATCAAAATGAGATTGAGCATTAAAACCATATTACACATCAAAAATTTCCTTCTCTAAATTCCTATTGTAGCCTTGGCCAACTTGCCTACAGAGATAATTCCCCAATATTAGAGTATGCCGGTGATGCAGGGTTGATGATAAATATTGGGGCTGCAAGAATGAGGTTGTGGAACAAGGAAACATCAATAAAGAACAGTTGATCTGAATTATAATGAAATGCCGTCAAATTATCCATCAATAGAATTTCTAGGCCTTGAGAAACACACTATTGACAATGGAAGCATGGCTGGCCCATAATTCACATGTCCCCAAATCAGAGCAATCAGACGCCAAGTTGAAAAAAGAGGAAGCATAGTTGTATGTTATAGCACACAATCAGTCCCCTAATTACAATTATATCACAATACAGAAGAAATACAAGCATTTGATATGCTATTAAGAGCCTGTTTCAATTGGCTTATTTGAGCTTATCTTTTGGCATAAGCACTTGAGACACTTTTGAGAGAACTTATGAAAACAGCTTATGACATATTCATAAGGTGTTTTTTAGCTTATTTCCATAAGCTCTTCATGATAGTTAATGAAAACAGCTTATAGATTATACAAAAACCTTTTCACTATATTTTATCTCGTGTTACCGATAAGCGCTTATGCAATAAACTGCAAAATAAATTGTTTATCCAAACAGGACACAGGTGTTTAATCATCCCACTGTAACCTAAACATTTACAATAATCATCCCAGCATTCTTTCTTTCTTATTTACTAAAGCAATGATCTCAAGTTCAAAGTATCGTAATCACAAGTAGATGCCGATACCTTATCAATTTTCAGCTTGTTGAACACATCCTGCAAAACTTTGTAATTCTGGATCTTATCATACTCAGTCTTTGCATCAAAATTAACCTATAATAAAACCCACATTGCAAAATTAAAAAAACATCACAAAAGAGCACAAAAGAAAATTAAAGCATAACAATGTAAGAACCACCTTGTGCATTGGAACAACCCCTTGATGCGTCACATCCATCATTTGGCATTGTACAGCACCAGATGCAGCCTAACCAATATCATAAACAAGATCAACATTAAATACAATATTATACATAAAGTACATTAGAAGCTGCTATGAATTTATTAGCAAAAAAAAAATGCAAAAAGGATTAAGGTTAGGATTTGGTTACATCTTCAATGCGTGAGAGATTGAGCTGAAGTAGGTTGTTGATCCAATTCAGAATCTCGTTCCTGCCGACAAAGTATGCACTATCCATTATGCCTATATTCGTCGCCATTTTCGCAGAAAGAGAGAATTGAGATTGAAGAAAAAAGAAGAGAAGAAGAAGAGGAAGAAAATGAGAGTGTTTTGAAGAAATCGAATATGTGAAGTATGGTACTGCGCTATTCTGAATTTGTAGTAGTAGTTACTCTCACTCTTCAACTCTCTAACGCGTAACGTTCTTGGTAAATGGTGCGAAACCAATTTTTTAATAATTAGTTCAATTTAAAATTCTAACTACTTTTTTTTCAAAAGCATATTTTCCACCTAGATTATATATCGCAATTGCAAAAATTAATGCTTTATATGTTTTCAGATTTAAATCTTAAACTTTGATTAAACTAAAAAAAACTAATCATCTCATTATTCTTAGTTTTTTGGTGTTAATTCTCTGGCTAACTAACAAATAAGCAAAGTCTATCAAAAATTATTAGATTCAGAAATTGTTATAATATAATTTTTCTTTGGTGGTTTTAAGAAGGGGATGGTCTTTCTTGTATCTGCTAACCTCAAGTTAATATTTGATGCCATTTGGCAACTTTAAAACTAATATTATAATCTAAAGTTGATGGATGTCTTATTGTCAATTAGGTCAACTTTTGCCGGTTTCTTTCCATTTTGGAAAAAAATTATATTTCTGTGGTCCGTCTCTAACTTTTTTTAATTCTTTTCCACCTACTTTTGCTTTTTTTTTATTTGAGGATTCCGCCCACTTCTGTTCTAAATTAATTAATGATTTTTTTTTTAGTTTGTGTACTTTCTCTCTTCTCCTAATATTTCCACAACTTTTCTACGGCACCAAAAGTTTTTTTCTAATAATTTGTTTTTTTACATATGGTTATTACGTCTGCAAGTGTTTTTTTAAAAAAAATTACGTCTGCAAGTGCTAGCAGCAACCGTAGATCAATTATAACCATTAGATTAGATAAGTAAATGAAAACCAACCAAAATTTGAAGACTTTCATTATTAACTGCTGTGATTAAAATTAAATTAGATGATATGACGTCAACTTAAAGATTAATCTCATATAACAAGTTAAAAGAATCTAAATTGTCGAAATACTTTGTGGCGTCTATTGAGAGTTAATATGCAAATTATGGTGGGTTATAGAAAAAAATATATTGTGACAGAACTCTCATTATTAGCTTGTTACATTATGTGTTTGTAAAGAGTGTAAATCCACTAAAAATCCAAATTTATAAAACCAGTAAAAATTCAAATTTCTTTATTACTTTCTTACTTTAGGGTGTGTTTGGTGGCGAGAAGAAAGTGTAAAGAGATAAATATGTGAGAAAGAGTTTATAAAGAGAGAAATATATGTGAAATAGGGTAGATTTGACGTATTGTTTGGTACAAGATAAGAATGAGAGAAATAGAGGAGATAAAAGTGTGTTTACTTTTTGAAAAGACTATAATATCCTTATATTAGACTATAATATCCTTACATTAAAAAATTAATATACAATTTGATTATCTTAGTCATATAATTTTTTTAAGAGGATTTCATATATAAATTAATGCACTTTTTATTCTAATTTAATTAAGAAATTGAATTGATTATTTTTACACAGAAAGTAGATTAATTTTTAATTAATTTTTTAAAATATTTTAACGTAGCCAGTTAATTAAAACAATTAATTTCACTAGTTTTATTAAAAAAAATATACGGTGAGCTTTAAAAGAATTTATATGGTGAGATTATCACACTATTTAATTAAGCTAGTTTTATCAAATGGTATGTTTGAAAAACCGAAATAACAACAACTTAATTAAATTTATATCGGTCATACAAAAGAAGTTAGTGCTATTAGGTCTTTCAAAAATACTGATGGCCAATGTTACAGTTATATATGCAAGGGTATAATTGAGAAATGTTCAAAATAACAACAGTCGTCCCCTTTCTTCTTACCCATGAAGAGAAAGAATATTGATGTGGGACCCACTGGTTTTTAAATTTCTTGTGCTGTTTTTTATTTTCTTTCCCGGTCTTGCCCGATATAATTTGCATTTTGATGTTTTATATTCATTAACGTAACTTTTTCTTTTGGTTACTTATTCCTTTGCTTTACTCATGTTTACTTTTTCTTACTTGCCTGTTAAATTTTGTTTGTATTCAATTTTAATTTGTTATGTTTTTTTTTTGTTGAAGGAATTTGTTATAAAAAAATCATATAAATGTATCACAAAGTCAAGTCAGTTATCAAAAGAACTAAATCGTTTAAGTAGACATCTCAAGATAAACTAAAAGATTTACCTACTAGATTTGCAAATCAAATGATAAATTTCAAAACTTACATTTTAGCCACCAAAAGACTAAAAATTTCATTTTATAAAACACTTGTTGAATCAAAAGCTCCTTATTTCGAAAAAACTGAAATAAGATGAAGAATTGATTCTATTTTTTTTAGCACAATACCATACCAAATTTAAAATTAGAACTCAAATTTTACAAACCTAATCACAACCAAAAACAAATGGTAAACAAATTCATCTCATCCACAACCTCCCAAATAAGGACGAGAACTATCATGTAAAATTCCACGACAAGCACAATCGTCCTTAATTAGGATTCTAGTGTGAAAAAGACGTCAAACAAACACTGCCGCCTTCAACTGCGATACCCTATTTTATATAATATACACAAGTGAAGATGACACCTCTAACTCTACATGAGTTAACACAGAGCTAGCGCTATGATTTTTAGTACCTTGGACGAAACATTAAAATTGTGCACTTTTAATTATTTCAATATTTTTTTCTTGTATTTTTTACTGCAAAAGATTCATTTATAATCAAAGTTATCTAAAAATATATTTTCAATATAATTAATAAAAAAAAAGGAAATGCTAACTTATGCCTTCAAAGCACAAGTTAATGATTCATATATAGAAATAATTTATTGGAATGTGTGTATTGCATTTAATCTTTAACTTTTTAATGAATTGAATGCACGGAATTTTAAAGAATATTTCTTCTTTTAGGTTTCGTAACATGTGCCCTAAGGGCACAAATTATCACTATCCTAAAAAAAATGTTTATATAGTACTAACTACCGAGTAATAATAATAATTTTGTTGTCCCTAAACAAATGATTTCATGAATTGCCGCCCCTCTCGCCCACCCTCACAGCCACCCCCGAGTTAACAAATACTACTAATAGACATCTTTAAACAAATACCCGTTACCATTAACAAGATCAAAGAAAGTACTAAAAACCCAAAGAAACCTTGTATTTTACGGACCAAGCACAAAATCAAACCAACAAAATATATTTCATTTGATTTTTTGTTGAAAGAAAACGGTTGACCGTAGAAAAAATGCTTACATCAGCAATATATTGTTTTTCTTTAAAGGGATGTATCACTTTTTTACGTTGGCAATACATCATAGGAAGTTTAGAGGACAATGCTAGCAGTCTTTGCTTGAGAGTCGAAATTAAATAGATAATTTTTAGTTTCAGTTTCCCTCAACAGCAAAAAAAGAGCTGGGGTTACAAAAAAAGCAACCATTAGTTGTTTCATTTTCATCGTTAAAAATGTTGTTTATTAATTGGTCGAAAATTAGGAGTTAATTTTTTTTTTTAAGGAAAAAATTAGGAGTCTATTATTTGACAAAAACATTTTCTATTTTAATTTTTTAAAATTTGTATTAGGTTTACTTCATAACATTAGAAAAATAACGTCTAAACTGAGTCATTGTGTTGGAGATGAAGTGCAAGCTTAGTATGGATGCATTCCACAAAATAATGAAAATATTTTATTACTTTTTACATTTTCATTGTTTCCGAAAATGTAAGACAATTCTTTATTCCAACACTCTATTTTATCATTGTTAACAAATAAAACCAACATAAATTTTACAAATAGTTAAATAAGTTCTTTTTTAAAACGAATTGGAGAAGGTTGCATCATGATAGCACATTGACATCTCGATTATGTTGACACCTCAATGCACCCTAAATCCGATACAATCTCTCCAAATATATTATTATTAATATTAAAAAGAAAAAACAAATGTTGTGTTTGGTTGATCAACCTCGTATCTAAAGAAACAACGGTAAAGGTGAGACATGAGTTAAATAAGTGTGACTTTCATTCTTAAACTCGTGAGATGAGGTTGTTCAACCACATGTATACATTTAACAATTTGGATTAAGTAGTTAGCCACAACTCAAATTCTAAGATGATATCATGACAACTTATCCAAGATTTGATGGCGACCAGTTATTAGGTCACTTCGGTAACGCTCTAGACGGCCAATTTTGGGTCTGAGAGGAGTGTGATAAGAATTCAACATCATATGAGATCCAACAAGAACATATATTTATAGGTGGATGCAGCTCCTATCTTACAAAAAATACATGCAAGGATTCTAATATAAAAATACAATATGATATAAGAGTCTTTTGATCCAGACCATCCATCATTTATATTTGTACGCTATAACCGATAGTGCTTGAAATGTGAGGAGTGTGTTAGGAAAACCTTGATCTCGCACACGATAAAAGTAAGGTTTGAAATAAATTTGTAAAGAGCAATAACTATTACCTCGCAAGTCAAATTTATAAGAATGAGTTCCACCGTATATAAAAATTTAATATGCATAGTCAAAGTTTACGATCCTACCTTGCTAAACAATTGCAGAAATGAAGTTATTCCATTATTATGTTCCTTTTTGTTTTTTAAATTTTCTTAAGCTAGTTGCAACAATAAAAAATGCCAACAAATGCCCTAAATGTATTTGATAAGAAGTTTAAAGTATAATTTTTTGAGATTTATGTATTCAACATATTGAAACATCAAAAGACAATTTTTTGCTACATAAAAGTTATCAATAGTTTTTATTTTTAAATCCCAGGGAATCCTTTTTTAAATCTTTAACAAGTCTTCCTAGAGCATTTGTCAGAAAGACTTTAAAAAATTAAAATTTTATAAAAGATTTTTTTTATGTAAAAAAAAGGTTGGTGAATCATTTAATTGCGTATGCATTGAGGGAAGAGCATGTCACCATCCCCACATACAAATAGGTAGAATGCATTTATTATTATGTTGGTAATTAAGGCATGGTTCAATCAACAATATCAACATTATTAGGTTAAATGTATTTTGTGGTGATTCAAGTTATATCTCTAATTTAAGTTTTATATGTAAGATTTTAGGCCGTGTTTGTCACTTTGTTTACATACAACAATATACATTCATTTGCTTTATTGGTTAAGATATACATTCATTTAATATGACATAAAAATACTTCATACAATTTCAAATGAAAGCAACAATAAAATTATTTGATGACTTAAATTTAAAATACAAGTCAAACTTAACTGATTATACCATTGTTAATATCATTATTCCTAAAAAATATTTTATTTAATATAAATATTATTTTTCAATAATATTTATTTATATTTTTGTGATATAAGTTTTCATGAGGGGTAATTAAAAAATACAATTGTTTTTTAGGCTTAAATGAACGTTTTACCCTTAAGTATTGTCATTGTGCAATTCTGACCCTCACTTTATATTGAGTGATTTTTATAGTTTTCCTGTTTATGATTTGGTAGTATTCATCCAAATTTTCTCCAGAATTTACTTCGATACGACATCGTTCATTGACCAAGCATCTAATTATCATAGTCGGTGTAGCCCTTTTGTTTAAATTAAAAATCAGAAACGCCAAAAATGAGATCCTACAGGCTACATGTGAGAGAGTGAATGAAATTCTTAATCAGGGTACAAAACCTTTTGGTATTATTTAGTTTTTCTTTATAACAGTATTTTTAGTTTCAAATTCTTAATGGAGAGGGATGTCACAGTCAATAAAAAAAAAAGTCATCTCAACATAAATTTTGGAGAAAATTGGAAGGGGCTGCCAAATTATAATAGGAAAAAGGGGAAATAGTCACTTTAGTCCTTGAATGAGAAATAAATAGTCACTTTAGTTCTTGAATCTAGAGAAATTGCAAAACAATTCCTGAATGTAGACTCTCTTCGTCAATTTTGGGGACTAAAGTGACTAACTTAGTCTACATTCGGGGACTAAATTGATTAACAGAGTCGGCATTCAGGGACTAAATTGACTAACATAGTCTACATTCGGAGACTATTTTGCAATTTATCTGTATTCAGGGATTAAAGTGACGATTCTTTTCCTATTAAGGCACTAAAGTGACGATTCTTTTCTTATTAAGGGACTAAAGTGACTAATCACTCTAGAAAAAATATAAGGGGTCAAAATCGCACAAACACAATACTCTATAGTCAAAATGTAATTAATTTTTTTTTATTAATTTAACAATGTTTGATATTGCTAACTATCTTTATTAAATGAGGTAAAATAAATTTTCTTTGATTGTGCACGTGTGTGGGTTCTATCAAGGGATAAAAGTGTCCTATATTGAGAGGTGAGAGGATTAAACAGTGATCATGGGCATTCTCTCTAGTCTCTATCTCTTCAAATCTGTCCTTTCCTAGTGCACATTGACAATTCGGTTTGGGAAAGCAAACCATCATTCCCATCTTAGTAACAAATTACATTTCTTATTTCTCTCTGTTTCATTTCCACACCCAATTCATTGTATCACTCATACACCAATTTTTTCAATCAAATATAGAAAAGGCCATGTTCCAAATTTAAATTGATTCAGATGGTGGATTTAAAAGGCTGTTGTGCCAACTTTAATTGAATGCACAAACTGATTTCGTTTATGGTGACCAAGTGTGGATCCATGGTCATATGATGACGAGATTCACACGTTCTACCAGTTGTCAAAATTTATACTCCCACCATTCCAAATTGTTAGCAAAAAAACTCAAATCACACTTATTAAGAAAACTAAAACATAAAAATTTAAAGCATAGTTTTTTGTAGGGATGTTCATGGGTTGAGTTTATCTAGAAAATCCGGCCAAACCCACTCAAAAAACCCAAAAAAATGGGTTGGGTTGGATAATTGAGTGAGTATGGTTTCTAAAAATGGAAAACAAATAAAAATAAATGGGTTTCGGGTAAAACCATACTCAAACCCAAAAAACTCACTTACCCAATAATGTTAATATTTTTTATCTTTATTTTCATATGGTAGAAGAAAGTTATATTTCCAAAACATACACATTTTACCCTATATATTGAAAATCAAAACATACTAGAGTTACAAATTAATATGTTGCACTTTTTGGCTATTTTGATACTAATGCAATTTTTTGTCATGCAACTTTAGTTTGTTACAAGTATTTTATGATGGAGTTTATTATTTGATGTTCTATAATGCATAAAATTATAGTAAAATAAATTAAACATTTTTTTAAGAAAATTAAAAGCTAATTAAAAGGCAAAGTACTATTTTAAAACAAAATTATAAGAACTTGTCATTTAGTTATTTAATATTAGAAAAATAAGTTGGGTAACCCATTACTCAATCCAACCCAACCCAAAATTTAGTGGGTTTGCCAAAATCCACCCAATAATATAACAGGTGGTTATTTTACCTCACCCAAACCGGAGTACCATATTTTGGTTTGGTTTTGGGTTTGGCCAAACCCAACCCAAACCCACCCACCCACGAACACCCCTAGTTTTTTGTATTTTCTTTAGAATAAGTTTTGTGGGAAGATGTAAAAGCAATTTTCGTTAGCTATTGATTATTAAAAAAATGGAAGAAAGAGAAAATTAAATGTAATTTGCATTTAATGTCACGGGAATAAACATAAATATTTCTTAAGAAATATGGTTTTAAAAAAAAAGATAAAAGTTTGTCTTTTTTGTTTACATTTTGGAACAAAGAAATTGAGTTTTTTTTACTTACATCTGGGAAGGATGGAGTATGTTTCAAAACAAATTGTCAAAATCTTGATAAGTGGGGCATATTTTTTTCATAAACAAGCATGGAGTTACGGATCCATAAATTTTGATAAGTGGGGTCAAAGTTATATTATAAAAATTTATATAAAACTATACAAACACACAAGCGTGCAAAAATTATATAAGTTATGTCTATAATTGCTCTAAAATATTGCTCTTTTAAAATATTTTCCCATTTCTAGTAGAGTATAAAAAATATAACTTTAATTAATTATTTTTCAACCAACAACGTCAATCATAGAGCCTTTTAAACAAATATAACAATAGTTTAGAACATAATAGTAGTCTTGTGTTCTTGCTAATGATATGTTCCAAGAGAAATGGTTAAAGATTTCCTAAAAAAAATATTATCTTAAAAATAAGATGTATTTTTAACGATATAATAATTATAACAACTTTTTATAATTTTTTTTTTTTACATCTTTTGATTTCTTAACTAGCGTTCTTAGTACAATCATTAAGATCCTTTTTAGTTTTTAATTTTTTGTAGTGTTATGAATGGACTATATGAAGACAATAAATACTATATAAGTGGGGTCATACGATATAAATATCTAATTTTAAATTAAAAATACAATAAATAAGTGGAGGCAAGTAGGGTCGGCTACCCCATTTCCCCCGCACTGCATCCGTCCCTGCAAGCATGACAGTTTTTGTAACACCCTATTTCTATTAAAGCGATAAAACACGCGAATAAAACATATATTCAAGAAATAGACGCTACGTCATCAACAAAAACAAATTTTAGCACAATAGTCGCAGCGGATATAAATCATACATCTTCAAGGTATACATGCCATGAGATCAATATACATCATTATATAAAATCTCCAAATCTCGACATATGGGTCAAATCTCAAAAATAAATAAATCCAACAAACATAAAGACCGATGTCCTAATCAGAGCCTAATCTAAGACTCCAAGAAACGATAACGGAGATTAGCTCCCTCTATCCAAGCACACACCAAAAGCAAACTACTCCTGCACTCCGTCTACCCATTCATACAAACAGGTAGGCGGTCAAAATCACTGGAGATAAGCTTCACATCAATCATAATCAACACAAACAGTTTGACATAAACGAATCAAATTAAATCTCAATTAATTATCAAGAGCAATTAACTTTCATATGCATATACACACAACAATTATATAGTCACGAGTATATATTCATAAAACACACCTACCAACAACCAACATCATCCACATACATCACTTAAGACTCATGCCAATATGATATGCGCCTATATACGACACATATATGCATGTGGTACCATATCACCGACAACTAGATGCCAACCGAACATCTTATGTAAGAGTACACCTCCTCTTACGATTCAACTATGTAAAAGTACACCTCCTTTTACACATCTCATATGACTCGATATGATTTATGATGCATGGACATACAAGCAAAAACCCAATAATGCAAAACCTTCAACATATACATCCACCAACAACAATGTAAAAGTACACCTCCATTTGCATTGACCAACTTCAACAACAATTGCATTATCAAGTATTTACGTCCACACAACGATTCATAATTCAAATAAGAGTCCTCATCACATTGTCAACAAACATCCACATCAATCTATATATATAT
>Ga0228710_1002598_pt1 | contig 28560 bp, 13 predicted proteins | sample MedpolnodulmetaG_FD_177995 | JGI IMG/M metagenome (GOLD analysis project Ga0228710, IMG submission 177995) | Root nodule microbial communities from Medicago polymorpha collected in Santa Monica, California, United States - pink nodules | ecosystem: Host-associated > Plants > Roots > Nodule... | reverse complement strand
ACAAAAAAAAAAACATACACATATATATATATATATATATATATATATATATATATATATATATATATATATATATATATATTAAAAAAAACTCATATAAGCAACTATTAAAGCCATACGTTTTGAAGTTAAATGTTGGTCAATTTTATTTTTTTTCAACTCAGTTGAAAATCAGGAATGCAAGAATTGAAAATTTATTGGAGATTAAGGAACGTGTTTGAGAAATTTTCAATTTGGCAATTGGGTTTTTTCATTATATTTTACGTGGAAACGGCCATGAAAACAATTGTTTAGACTTAACTAGTTTGGTGGCAGTGTTTAATTTTGGAAGTAACTCGATGAACATGAGGGCAATATGTTTGTTTGGTAACAGTGTAGGAAAGAATTGCAGTTAAGTGGTTTCCATCAGAATTATAACAATATTAAGTTACAAGGGAGGTCAATGTTTTTTTTGAGAAATCAAGGGGGTGTGAGTGACATTTGTACATACCTCAAGGGAGGTGTGTGTAATTTTCCCTTAGTTTAATTTTAGAACGGTGAAAATTGATTCTAGAGGAATAAACCTGGTTTTTACATGTATTGATATTTAAAGTTTAACTGGTTTTGTTTATTGAATTGATTCTATTCGAAGTTAAAATTTGTAACTTTTAACCTTTAAATTTGATTTTAGTGTGAATTTATTGTTCAAATCACTTATATATAAACATGAATTTAATTTGTAAATTCTATCGGTGTAAAATAATTGTACACTGATATAGCATATTAATTAAACTCTGAACATATCCAAACACAAACTATGTAACATTTAAATTCATTTTTTAGTTTTTTTGAGGGAAAATTCATTTAGTTAAAATCAATCATACAAAATCCATTAATTCAAAACAACTCTCATCGTCAAAGAACCAAACGCATACTTAGTATTAACTTAGTGTTTCATTTTATTTTAATTTGTTTTTTTTTTTATCAATTTATTAATAATTTAATCATACTTTCATAATTTTGAAACATTCAAAATAAACGCAAGACACACTTATAAATTGACTAACAAAGAATATCTTTTTTTTTGAGGGATAACAAAGAATATCTTTGTTAGCGAGTAGGCAACCACACAAGAAATATAATCAATATATAATTTTTTTTATATGTAAAATATAATAGACTAATAATACTGAAGTTAATTTTTTATCAAAAAAGATTTATTTTTCACTCGTACACGATGCTCTTAGATCATTTGTTAATGCCTTTTGACATTCAAAAAATCGACCATAGCAAGACCTTTAAAAGTTACTACTAATGTTGCAGAATTTACTCTTTTGTTCGATATAAATGTTACAAATTTGACTCTTTAAAAGTTACTACTAATGAGAATCGAGAACATGCTCACAGACACAATCAATCAAAAATTCAATACTCCATACAGAATAATTCATAAACAGAAGTTCACAAATTACATTTATTGATGATAATGACATTTAATCACAAAATCTCATTTAAAAAGTAGTAAATAACAACCTCAACTGACTTAGAAAAAGCATGTTGTATTCATGAGCATGTGCTTGCATTCTATTGGTTAGCATAAGTAAGCAAAAAAGATACTATCTACATACTGCAGATAAAATGAGTTTTTCAGTTCACTACCAAAAAAAGAGTTTTTCAGTTACAATTTCTCATCAGTATCATGTTACTTACAATTTTCTTTACATTCTCACATGTCACAACAATCTACCTTTGGGGCAGAGCTAAGGTCAGTGCTTTAATGCATTATCATGTTTCTATTACAAAACACAATTTCACCTTCAATAATTCGTTACTGAAGGGGGCGTTAAACCAAAAACATCCAGACAATCTCTCTGTCAACATATTTTTAGAAAATACTGCTATATCGAAGCAAAAATAGTATTGAGGATAAACCAAAAGAAATGTTTAAGTGAGAAGGAAAACTGTCCCACCTCGTGTGATAGCAGGCATAGCTCACATATTATTGTCCTTTTGATACCTTTCTGTTTGGCTAAAATATCGATCTGTATTTAGTGGTTGGTTCCAGCCTTCTGAATCATGAGAATCAGCAACAGATCCTCCATGCATGGGAGCAAATGCTGCAATGAAATATTGATAGACTTTAACCCACAAAACAAAATTGTAAACAAAACACGATGTTCTTGAATCATAGTCATTTCTCGAAGCATACAATAAGTGATAAGAAAAAGCTACATACAATAAGTAACAAGAAAAAAAAAACTCTTCATTGATTACCAAATGTCCCTACTAATTTTTTTTTTTTTGAAGACCGTATGTTTGGATTGGTGGTGTAGGGTGGAATATAATAATATAGGTTAGTTAAATTTTAAGAAAGAGATGTTATCAGATTCCATTTCATTCGCATCCATTCTACCCTATACCGGCAATCGAAACATACCAGTAGCTTTCTAGGATCACCAATCCAGACATACCACTAGCTCTCTAGGATCTGCACCATTAAAAGGCTCACTATGTTTTGACATTGATACCATACAATAACATGACAGAAAACTGCAATAGATATTGTAGTAGACTTACATTGCTCCTTCAGTACATAATCAAAGAAAATGACCAGATTATTTTCAGAAAAACGAATTCATGGAAAATTACTTTTGGCCTTCAAAAGTGAGATTGAAAATTTGAAATTGGAATAGTATGAAAGACAGATTTGAACATATTCATAAAGACTATTCTCAAATTGCCAAGCTTCTCTCAACACTACAGTCTATAGCTAGACTAAACACAAATCAACCATTAACCGAAGGCCTAAAGGTGTCTACTCTCTGATTAAGAGAAGCCAAGCTCTGTTTGAGATATTTATAATTGATTCAACTTAGGCTAACTTGATTTGTAGTTCATTTAGCAGAATTTACGCTTGCATTCAATTCAACACACTATAGTATGCTTAGCTGAACTCAGTAGATAGTTTGTCAGTCTGCATGTCTAACATCAAAAGCTCAGGAAAAACTGTATTGGCTCATCACCACGATGAGGGCACCAACAGTACCACTGCTATAATAACAAAGTGTGTTGCCCATTTTAAAACATTCAACAAAAATGTCCATTTAAATGGGTTGAATGCAGGGATTATAAAATTTGTGATGCGGTATGAGAATGAGCGTAAAAAGCTAGAATCTTAACTAACCTTTCTCCCTCATTCTTCTCTCTCGGTCATACTCAAACTTATCGCGAATGAGGTTAACTTTCTCCAAAGTATCGGATTTTCTGTCTCTAACAAAATTCAGGTCCTGCATGACAATACAATCATCAGACAGAAAATACGACACAGAAAAAAAGGTAAAGAAAATTTCTGATTTTAAAGATTATGTTTATCTTATACAAACAGATTCAAAGTGGGCCCAGATGCCAACTAATAACAATAATAAATTACACTGAATATAGTTCCTTTCCCATCCATCACCTCTCAAAGATGATATACCTTCTTAAATTAATCAAAAATACAACAGTAAGCATAATTTCTTACTGCAATTTATTCTGCACAACTCACACATCAAACAATATCATTAGCAAACTGCTCTACTAGTCATTATCAAAGTATATTCAACCATACCTTGTTATATTCCATCTGGGGTCTTCTGTTCCTGAAATGCCATGAAATACCAAGATTAGACACCATATCCATGACCCCCAATCACTTAATGACTGAAGAAATTTAAACTATTTATCCAATTGACCAGCAAAAACAATGCAATGCTGTTAAATCAAAATTTAATAATTTACACATGCACAAAATTTCGAACAGAAAATTCAGCACCAAGGGAGTACAGAGATAATAAAAAAAAGCTCTTCAAAATATTCAAAGAATAATTGTGACTCAGTCCCTTTCTTTGGCATGAAAATCTCAAATGCAGTCAAGCGACAAGCTCATGCACATGACATTAAGAACGATTTATATTCTTCCAAGAAAGCAGTTATGAACTATGCAGGAAAGGAGATAAACGATGGAGGCAAACCTGTAAGGAGAGAAATCTTCATCATCATCTTCAGCAGACTCATAGTTCGCATGATCCCGAGCAAGCTTGTTAGAGAAACCCTCGTCCCAATAAAGTCTCTCCCAATTTTCTCGAAGTTCATTATATAATTCCATATACCTTTTGCACCAAGGATCATGTTCCTTTCAATACAATATGCGCATTTTAGGACAATAACTAGGATTCAATTAACAGACATATGTAAAAAACTAAATATACTTATCACTAATTGAAAACATTTTTTTCCGACACAAACAAGTCAATATGGCATAATCATGAACAGGCCCATCACATTTCTCATTCACATTACAAAAGAAAATCACCACTTAATCATGAAAGTTCGAAACATAATATACAAAGACATTGGCAGATTATTATATCAATATGTGCCTTTGCCATGTTATTCCTTTGATCTAGTTATAAAGATAATCTCAAGCCATAAATATATTAATTTAAATCAACGCAAACTTACTACAACGGTGAAAATACAGCATAGATTAAACAATACTCAAATACCACATAACAAGATATTTATTTTTAGGCTAAATTGCATGATTGGTCCCTTACGTTTATTTTAAGTTTCAAGATGGTCCTCTAAGTTGAAAAAAGTTTCATGTTGGTCCCTAAAGCTACTGATGTCAGAATAAATTCGTCTTTTTCGTTAAATTTTAATCTAACTGTCTAAAACGTCCATGTGGCTAGCAAAGACGCATACATGGATAACTTCAAGGGGTGTCATAGGAAGTTTTAGATAGAGTTAACTTGAAATTTGACAGAAAGGATGTAAGTATTCTGACATCAGTAACGTAAGAACCAACTTGAAACTTTTTAAACTTAGGAGACCAACTTGAAACTTAAAATAACCTTATTTTTATTTTCACTACTTTGCTATGGCATCGTTTGACCAATGTAATTGACCCCACTTAGTGGAATAAGGCTTGGTCATTGTTGTAGTTGTACTAAAGCTTCTCAAATATATCAAATTAGTCCATAAAAAGATACCATGTCTTCATACTACCATAGAACATCAGAAACTAGGCTAAATTAAATAACGTCATGTTTGGATAAACAACTTAACTAAGATTTCCATTATACACTAATTTTATAACAAAAGTCAAACAGAAATTTTTATAATAAAATATAAAAGAAAGTCAATCTGTTTTCATTTAAGCTATAACCCGTTTTCATAAGCTATCCTGAAGCTGAAAACAGATTATGCCATGTCATATCACAAACTCTCTCAAAAAACCTCACAAGTGCTTATGGCAATAAATAATCTCAAATAAGTCAATCCAAACAAGCCCTAAATCCTAAAAGACATTTTGACTTCTGCAGCACCAATACTTCTAATCGAAGGTGCGTCCGGTGTCTAACACATGTCCACCAACGTACATGACTACATTCAATTATGTCATTTTCTCAAATTACTACGGGTTTCGACTTGTCAATGTCCTATCAGGTGTCTATGTCAGTTATTTATATATTTTCGCTATCAAATTAATCCTAAATTTTCAACTAATTTGAGCAGCAAAATATAAATTCAATCACAAGCTATATTTTTACTCAAATTTCACACAAAACAGTAAAAATAGAAAATGAAAAAATGTAAGGTAAGAGAAGAGATGAGGGACTAACAGATTCCTTAAGAACGAGGCGAGTTCTACGCATGAACTGTTCTCTCAGCTGTTTACGTCGTTTGTTAGGGATATTCTCACGAGGAATCACGAACCGTTCACGTGGCGGCACGTGATCACCGATTTCATGCATTTCGCCGTCGACGATCCACCATTCTGATCTTTCCTCCGCTTTTTTTAGCGGAAGAGGCGTAGACTTGGGGCGGCGTCTGGAGTGGGTGGCGGCAGGTTGAGGAGAACGGAGTTGATGGGAGGTGCGAGAAAGAAAGGGGGTGAGAGAGGGGAGGCGTTTGGTGAGAGAGAGCATGGATTGGAATTGGATCAGTGATGATTCAAATGTGTTGCTTCTGATGATTTTGAGGTTTAGGGTTTATGAAGAAGATAACAACTCTTGAGAGAGATTTTCAATTTCATTTCATGGCTTAATTGGTCTCCAAGAGGTAGCATTTACAACCTAGACACTCATTTTTAGGTAGGTTTTTAAATGGTACCACGTATACACATCACTCATTTATAATTTCTTAATAGCAGTACTTAATAAGCACTCAATAACTCCAACCCAGATGTCACACAAAGTTCTTAAATGAGACTTACTAATCAACTATCAATAACTTTATATCATTATATTTTAATTTTTTTAATATTAAAAGAATGCGGTCCCACTTAAAAGTGGGGTTCTTAAGTAAAACCCCATGTCTTATACCCAATGGAGATGGTCTAACGAATTTTGCATTAGCGTGATAATTAGTGGTGACGTATTATTTGCATCACTATCAATTAAATGTTCTACTTTGCATTGTATTCATGTAAAAGTAAATACTCCTTTCGTCCTTTTTTATACGAATAGTTTATTAAAAAAAAAAAGTTTTGTCTCTAAATATGAAATCATAGATGCAGTCTTTGGTATCTTTAACAAAAATTATAAAATTTTGAAATTATAAAAAACATTCATCGAAGCAAATTCAACAATATCTTTAGTAAAATACAATTTTTCTATATATAATAGTAGAAAAGTAGGGTCAAATTATATTATGTCAAATAATGTCATTTATTTTGAGACGAATATAGTACTTGATAAGAGTATTTTAGTAAAATACTTTTATCTATTTTTCTTTTATACATTTTTTTAATGTTTGTTAATTGGTCAACTACACCATTATTTTAGGATTGAGGGAGTATCTTTAACTAATCCCATAAAAAATATTTTAAAAATACGTTAATCCGATAAAAATTGTCAAATCAACAATATTACATCAATACGAGTAAAATTGAACACAATTTTTTTTTAAGTAAGATCTTGAATTCGAGTATTATGAATGGAAAAAGTTTAAGTAAGATCTTGAATTCGAGTATTATGAATGGAAAAAGTATGGTTGAGATGGAAGACCTTATTAAAAGTGGTCAACAAAGTTCACGGCCACACATTAATCATTAAAAAATTGAACATCTATGATTTACACTAAGACACCCTAAAATGAACATTTTGCCCCCAAACGAAGTTAACTGTTGTTCGTTGATAGACAATAGTTAACTTTCGTTTCAGACCTATCATATGAATGAAATACATAAAACGTCTGTGTTTAAACGTCGTAACAACGGTAGTTAACTACCATTAATCTCTTGCAAAATTTTGATCACCTGACAATCTATCCGCTGTAAAAGCACCTGTGGAGTTTTTCATCTCATGTATTTTCTTTAGGGGAACTCTGGTATTTATTTGTTTCTTTGTCTATGAAGGATTGATATTCATGTTTTAAGCAAACCCCGTAGTATATGATAAATCTCCGAAATTTTTCTTCTCCTTCCGGTGTCAGTTACATTTATTCATTATCTTCTACTATTTCTTGGCCATAACCAGGTTACTTCTGGAGACTATATTTTATGGAATATTCTTGGTAAATGCCCACATGTTGCCGCAGTGTAAAAATTGAAATGGGCACCGAGAGGCATCTGAATCTTAATGGTGGGGCACCATTATTAGATGTATCATAGAAACTATAAAATGATGCTTTTTATTCTGTCAAGTAATGTGGAGACAGCCAATTGAATCTGGTGTTTGAGTGGTTTCATCATAAAGTAATAAATGTTCTTTTGGTTTGAATTTCAAATTGGTTATCTATCTAGTTATTAAAATGGTGTGACACAAGTATAAACATTTGAGTCTCTGTGTAGTCGCTGAGGTGATCAAAATGTGTTGCAAGAGATCCCATTTTAACTACTGTTGGAACGACAGTTAACTACCAGTTCCAACATGAATTTGTTCCAAGTTATTGTAATATACAGGTCTAGAACAGTAATTAACTATCATTCACCAACAAATGATAATTAATTGCCGTTGGGGTAAAATTATCATTTCGAGATGCCTGAGAACAAATCATATGTATCTAAAGAGCAACCGAGAGCAACTGATATGTATCTAAAGAGAAATTTTCTAATCACCGTCAAACTTGGTCCTTGAATCGATCGACCAAATTAGTCTTCTCGCATAATGCATTTTGTTTATAGTAATCTTAATCAAATTTTGGAAACACTAGCATTTGTCACAACTCAACAATAAAAAGAATGTACGCGTTTAAAATCACATTGAGTTTAACGAATTTACGATGACACTTTGATTTTGATGAAGCTTCAAAATGTAACATGTGACTTAAGTGTAACATAGATTGGAACTCACTATTCACCAAAAAATTAAAATAAAACCCTACTCTATTTTTCCACAGCTGAAGTGCATGCATACGCAGATAAAATAATTAATATTCAAATAAAATTAATCTAATTTAGAACTTTGAAAAATAACCAACTATTCTTTTTTTTTTTCTCTCTTTATTTCTTTTATATTTCTCTTACCAAATAACACACCGAATTCACTTCATTTCTTATATCTTTGTTTCTTTTCGCACTTTCATTTCTTTCTCACTTCTCACTTTCGCTTTCCCACTAAACAACCCAGTAGGGATTATAAGCCATAAAAAATAGCTACTATAATTTTTCTTAATGAAGAAGGAAATCATATCTAAAAAACAAACTTTTTGCTTCCTAAAACGAGGCATATGAAACGTACGGAAACAGGGCATTAGAAAAGCTCAAACAACATAATCACTCCATGCATAGACACTAGTTATCTAAAGTTTGTATACCCTTCAATAAGAATAACAGATCTTACTAAGACAATTTGATAGATGTCAATATCAGGTTGTTTCAAACACTATGAATGAATGCCCATTGATATAGGAAGTAACTAAAATCAATCAACATATTTGCTGAAACTACTTGTGTGTCATGCAAATAGTAACACAACAATTTAGAAAATTTTTAAAAAATACTACATGTGTATTTAGCCAATAAGGTCACACAAAATCAGTGTTTCTGCAGCAAAAAATATAGGCACTTCAGTAAGGAGGATAAGCTACAAATTTAGAGTCTTCCTTGAAGAGAATAATTTTAAACTTGCGCTGCGACCAGCAACTTTTTGCTTCTTTTGTTTGGGAGAGGGTGAACTGTATAAGGAGGAGCTGTATAAAAAAAAATTATTAAAATAAAAAGCATAATTGGCATTGAGCGTGATGATCATGCAGAAGCTATTTTTCAATGTGTATCCCTTTCCCTTACTCTGTCCCCATTTGATGTTAATGTTTATAGTGACATGAGCAGAGAATAGCAACAGTTAGTATTATATATAAGCACGAAATAACTATTGTTTATTACTTTATTATAGATTGACAATATTCACACCAACTACAGATTACGGTAAGCATTTCTTGACGTTTTTTCCGTCACTAAGGAACTATTTTCACATAATCAGTTCTTAGTTTCAAAGCAAACAAGGGGGTATCAGCAGTGAGAGTGGAAAGGAACAGGAAAGATGGATGGCAAGAGGAGGGACAGATGCATCAAGTGACAAATAAATATGCAACATACTCTTGTAGTCATGCTTTCAGGAGACAATTCTAAGGCAAGATCGTGCTAATAAACTGAAAGACTCGTTTGCTTTGGTCTCTTCTTTTTATATGGTTCTAAACTTCTAGTGGAAATTTCAATGCATTAATTGATAGCTAAATTCAAGTGGTTACATCTTTCACTTCTTCTCAACGAAAAGGTGGATCATATTCTCGGTATCCATATTGGTAATATAGCTCTAGCTCTCAGCACCATACTCCATAGATATATCCATGGACAATAATTTGCACATTAAATCAGACAACCAACAAGACAATATACAATATCAGAGTCATATGATTTTATTAAGTGCATTCTCATAAACATCAAAGAGCTTAGTATACATACCCTTGGAGAATTGGTTGTATATCAGCACCAACACTTGTACTTAGCTCTTCAATAGTTGCAGAAACCTCGTTGTTACAGTTCAGTAGGTTGCATACATCTAAAAAAGCAGTAGATTTCACCATATCTGGTACAAGAGATGCGTCTTTTACCTCTGCTTTGAGATTTTCCATCAAAACAAGTGCTGCGTAAAGGTTAGTGAAAGATTAGATGATTAGCAATTTAAAACTAAGCCATAACCATATATTATCTAGCTAATAGTTACTACATGCAAGTGGATTTATTTCCATGCACATGATAGTAAGAGTTTCCATTAAATTCAATTCTGAATCTCAAGAATTCAAATTGCATGCACAATTTGTGCAGTACAAATCAGGAAGGTTATGAATTGTGACCTTCATACTCCAGCAGTTCAATGTATTTATGCAATAGTCACTCAGTCTGGACACAACACAGTCCAGGATAGACCAGAGACCTTCAATGATTACGAAATATTGCAACACAGTCCAGGATAGACCCAGGATTTCATAAGATACAATCAAAGAACATTATGAAATATTAATTTAATCAATTCTTGAAGTACATCGAATTTTTTTCTTCTTTCATTTTTAAACTGAAACTTGTAGAACTCAACGTATCAAGATTCAAAATTAACATCATATAAGACAACCATGAAAAATAGATGGATAAAACCAACAAGATAGAAACACAAGATTTGGACACATATTGCATAAACCAAACAAAATACCATTATACTCCCCCGTCTCATATGAGGTGTCCCATTTGAGTTTTACATGGGTATCAAGGAAATGATTAACAGTGTTGATTTCAATGGTAAAATATGTGTCATTTACTAAAACACCCTTATTAATTATAGTTACTAGAGTAGTTATAAAGGATCGAAATGCAATAAATAAGGGTATGTTAGTGGAAAAGAATAATAAATGCTGTATTGGTATTGTAAAAGGGATAAATAATTTGAGAGAGAAATTTATAAAAGAGGACACCTAATTTGAGCTGGAGGGAGTACATCTGAAATTTTAAACAGTCACGCAGATAAGTTTTAAACAAAAGCAAAAAGCATACCAATGGCTCTAAGCATCTTAAGGTCAAATTTATTAGCCAAATTCTTACAACCTATCCATTCTGCCCGCTTAATTATCAACATTTTCAAGCTAATCAGCATATCCTGCCAAAGTTTCAAATGTGAATACCAAAAGATAAGAACGTGCATGAAAAAACACCAAGATGAAAACAAAAATTTAGAAACACGCGTAACCAAACTAGCAATGACTGGTCAGATCAACTTCAGACTACATTTGCGCATATACCGTAGTCAAACCCACATACACTATTACCGAACCAATTTATAATAACTAGTTACTTGCATATTGATGCAAAAAAAGTTTTATAAATGAGAAGAGAACAGGAAAACCAAGACAATGATAAGATCTCCTACAAAGTAAACCAAAAGAGAACGTAAAAATATTAACAAATGCAGCACTATCTAATCTCTCAGTATGGTAACTCTGTCCTTAAAACATGAAATAACAATAAGCCCCAAAGAGAATCCATCCATATATGCAATCTTATCCCAAAATATAACATTAAACATATATCCCATGACATCATTGGCATTTCTCTAGTGCAAGATCATAAAAATACTAAGCTGCTATAAAATTGTCGCCTCGAATTAAAGCCACAAGTAAAATGAGCAAAGAAAAATTGCTCCATGGTGAAGGGGCACACACATCCAATATTCACTAGTGTCATCAAATAGCGGCTATATCAGCTCTATAGCACTATAATATAGCAGAATTTGAACAACCCGCTATTGTTCCGCAATACGCAATTTAGTATAAAGCGTTGCCAGATAGAGGTTGCAGTAGAACATTGTAGCTCACAAAATTATCACAAAAACCTTGATATTCCCCAAACATACAAAAACCTCATACCTAAGGAAAGTAGCTCACAAAACTATCAGTAGAACATTGTATAAACAAGCGTACTAATACTGCACTTAACCATAGGTTCCCTTCATTACTTCTAGATTACAATTATTATATTTTGTTTTCAACTCTGCTATCCTCTTTAATTATCATTCTTGTACTTCAAAAAAGAGTTAAAAATGTGATTTCTACCAACAACAACCAAGTCTTTTCCCACTAAGCAGGGTCAGCTACATGGATCAAATTACACCACCATGTTCTATCATAAACCATATTTCGCTCCAACTCATTAATTTCAAAATCTTTCCTAATAGTTACTCTTATAGTTTTTCTGCGTCGTCCTCTGTCTCTCGTGATCTAACTATCCTCCATTCGATCTACTCTCCTTACTACAAAATCTATAGGTGTTCTGTTCTCTCTAAATGCCCAAACCACCTAAGCGTATTTTACACCATCTTTTCTACTATAGGTGCTACCCAAACTCTCTCTCTCTCTAATATTGTCATTTCTAATCTTATCATGTGATTTCTACCATACTAATTAATTTACTAGCATAGTTCAAAACTTCAAATCATAAAACTTTTTACCAAAAGCTTTAAAGCCCAACCTGGTAGCTTATTTTAAAGTGAGACACAAATGCAAAATATCTAGTGTGTGTGCTTATGACATGTTCCTAAGCTATTTTCAGCTTATTTCAATAAGATATCCAACAAAACTTATGAAAGCAGCTTATAGATTATACAAAAACAGTTTCACTTTATTTTATCTTGTGTTATAGAAACAGCTTATTCGTAGGCGCTTATATGATAAGCACTTATGCTAAGTTGCAATTGCAAAATAAGTTGTTTATCCAAACAGGGTTGAACACCACAACCAACAATGATGTGACATGCACTTAGACAAACACGTACACCGGTCGGGCACTAGCTCATCGACATAGATAATATTTTGAAAATACGAAAGTAATTAATTAAACGTATCAGACAAACACTGGAGAAGTGTTTGACACTGGACACCAGACACGTTTTGAATACAATGAAGATAGAAAAGAGAAAAAGAGACTTACAATTTCAGATTCAGAAAGTGAGCAAAGCCAATCCACATCTTGAACCCTAGTCTCAGTAATTTTATCACCCTCAATAAAAGTTTCCAATCTTTTCTTATAGACTTTTCCTTTATTCATAATTCAATGATTGAAACCTGAACTCTTGCTTTAATTGAATAACTGAAAATAGACAATTGTTAGTTAACAAATAAAAAGGGGGAATGAAAATCAATAAAAGCACCAAACCGAAGGAAAGAAAGGAAAAAAATGTATAATTTTCACTTGTGAGCATAGACAACACTAGTGAAGTTCAATTGAACGAGACAACAAAGAATGGTTCTGGTAATAGATTGAAGACGAACAGAACCGAAAAGGGAAATAGAAGAAGATTCGAAAGCAATATGTGAAATGAGGGAAGAACGATGGTTTACCTGTTGCAGATAGATGTGCCGACGAACTCCAAATGGATGAGGCGGGTAACTTAGAGCAATATGTGAGAGAGGCGGGACTGGAATTTAGGGATTTGTAAATTGCTCTATTCCTCTTATATTCCTAAGTTTTTTATTGATACAAGAGAAAAGAGTAAAGAGAAGAGATCCATGAGAGAGAAGAGAAAGGAGGTTTTTATTTTTATTTTTCTAATTGGTTAAATATGTCTTTGCTCTCTACATTTTGCGCTTTTTTGATAAACATTCCTTACATTTCAATAAATGTTTTTAAAATCCCTACATTTTTCCACCGTTAACAATAATGGTCCTTGTCGTCTATTTTCACTGACCAGACAAACTGAACATGCCACATAAATCCCACCAAGGACATTTTAGTAATTTCCAATAAAGTGCAGGGGCATAATTCACCTTTACCAAAAACTTTACTCACAAAAATTCCAACTTTAACTGCGATCTAGTCCTCACAGTGTGAGGGAGAAGAGGATGTCGCCAGCAACGACAAGAGAGAGAACAAATATGAGCAAATTGATGGTGGAGAGGACGGTGGTGGTTGAGGATGGGTGTGTGAAGCTGATGGTGGTTGGGGAGAAATAGAGAAAATGTGGAGAGAGGATGAAGATGAGAGAGAAGGTTCAGTTGAAAAATCAATTATCCCCCTGCTGAGGATAATTGAAAAATCAATTATCATGAAAGTGCGATAACAAGGAAAAGTATAAGTGCTTTAAGTGTCACAAGGTTGGTCACTTCATGAGGGATGTCTGGAGGACAATGAAAACTCTGCGCAAGTTGTGTCCGAGGAGTATGAGGATGCGGGTGCTTTGGTGGTGAGTTGTTGGGAGGATGAAGAAGGTGAGGTTTCTCACCTTAGTATTGATGCCTTGTAGAGCGGTGTTCGTCTGGAGAGACGTTAAACACTCAACATCAGCCTGGAGAGGTGGTGGGACGAATACTCATGGTTAGCCTGGAGAGGCGGTGTGAAGAATACTCGTGATCAACCTTTGAGGTGGAGTTGTAAGGTGGAAGCATAGTGTGTGTACGCATTTGAAAGTTGAGGTAGAGAAAGCTCAACTTGAGGTGGAGTTGGTGACACCAAGAATGGTACGACTATGGAGGCCTTGGGTGTTTATGCTCTAGTTGCGAACATGTGATCTTCAAGGAAGCGGAAGACGTTCTGTGGTTGAAGAGGGTTTGGTGTAGACTCGTGGAGCTACTTGGTGTAGTTGGATGCAAGGAAAAGAAAATGGGGATTGGTGGTTGATGGTTAAAGTGACATCATCATCAATTTGAAGTCAATGTGTAGAATGTTGTTTATGCCTTCAATTTGAGATTCTGAGAAAACTCATAATCGTGACACGATTATGAGTGGCGTGACACGATTTTGTTGGCAGAACGTATGGTACCTGCTGAAGGCAAAATTGTGGCACGATTTGTACAGGTGTGACGCGGTCGCGGGATAAGGTTGTCGTACATTGGGTCGTACGTTTCAACCGTGGCACAATTTTCATAGGCGCGACGCGATTTTGTCTGTCACTGTGTACTATTTAAGTGTTTCAGCTCATTTTTGAAGGGAGAGGAGAGAGAACTTCAAGAGAAGAAAACTTGGGAAATCAAAGGAGGTAATTTTAGGGTTTAGTGACTTTGATTAGAGTTCTCTTGGGTTGGGAAACATTGTAAACACCTTGGGTGAGTGAAAATCATTGAGTGTCTTGTTCATTGGTGAGATTGGGAAAATGGGTAGAAGTTAGGGTTGTTCTTTGTGAGCTTGTTGAAGCTAACTTCTTGTAACCCATTTGTATCTCTTTGTAAGAACTCATTGATAGTGGATTGGAGAGATCAATCTCTCCTCCATAGTAGGTCTAGTAGGACCGAACTGGGTGAACATTTTTTGGTGTGTTTTGTTTCTCTTCTCCCTTTATCTTTTGATTGTGGTTTTGTGCTTTTCACTTTGATTCCTAGATTAGATCTAGGTGCTGCTATTGTTGTTATTGTTTGTGTTTACTTTAATATTGGTTACTAATTGCCTTTGCTCCACACATCATAGTTTGTATTGGTGTGAGATTTAAGTCCGAATTCACAACACAATATATAGTTGCTTACATATTTAGAAATAGAGGTATTGGTCCTTAAACGTTTTCTTATTAAATCTTATGACCGGCTCTGCTACGACGGTTAGGATGGAGGATGTTGCAGCTACCGTACAGAAGGCTGTGAGCGCTGGGGCTGTTGAGGAACAGCTTGATGAATTTGCACCCATTTATGGTGGTCAGCACATTGTGAAGCTGAGGGACCCATTTGGTTATGTTTGGTACATTTGTGAGGGAAAGTCCCTAGCCAAATTCATGTAACAACCCATAAATTGCAGTAGCAAATGAAGGGTTGGTTTATCCATGCTTTGATATTGTTATATTTATTAGTACTTTGCTACATCTTTTTAGTTCTAATTAGGTGCTTATTGCTACAATTATCTTTCTTTTATCATTTAATTATTAAAACTGCTGGGATGTAAGACTATGCTTAAAATTTGGGGTTCCACTTGTGTAACATTGGACATTTTATGTTATATACCATTGTCCATTCAGGGTGTGCCACGTGGCACACCTTTTTTTTTAAAAAAAAAATTCAATTAAAGCCAATGGAAAGTTGGTCTTCATGCGCTATTATCACCCGTTGGATTCATCTAACGGCTAGAGACAAAAGGGAATAAAGGGAAGAATAATAATTAAGAAAACGTCATTGAAGAGAGAGAAAGATCGAAGAACTTCCTCGACAAGTATCATTGATTGTTCCACGACAAGTACCATTGATTGTTCCATTTCGACAAAGATCCAAGTACCATTCATACAAATACAAAGGAGTACAATTCTTATCATGAGTTTGCTTTTGAAGGTTCATCAATTCTATGGTTATAGAAATCAGATGCATGGTTGAATGTGCAGTAAGAAGATATTAACAAACTAAGGAAACAGTAAACACGGAGTATCTTCTTTGTTGTGAGCTTTGTGGTGTGGTCGGTTGAATATACTTTTCATTTTTTTGTGGATTTTTTCTTCTCATAGCACATATATGGAACACAGAGTGAACACAGAGCACTTGATTGTTCCATTTTGACAAAGATCCCATAGAAAACTCAACTACCATATCCTTATTACACAAACAATTGGGGAAAACATTATTCTCTCTCACAGAGACATTCATTGCACATAAACATCAACTGCAACAACGTTACTCCAAGTCTCCAACACACGCATAACTACTTTGATACGGTAGTGAAGAACAAATTGGACAAGTGTATTTTTAAGGTGGAATGATCATGTCCAAATTCAAATATCCAAAATAAAAATACTAGTCCAATGCAAACCAAAATCAAAATTCAGTCAAATTAAATTGAATTTGATATTAAAACTAGACTTGATTAGATTATCAAACATAGTTTCTTTTAAATTTTTTTTAACAAAATCATATTTATAAAAGATATTTGGATTAAAAAAAGTTGGTGTATCTAGTTATATTAAATTAAATCAGGGACGAATCTATGTTGTTGGATGTGTGGGCATGTGCCTACACAAAATATTTAGAAACCTTGTTTATGAGTAGTATAATGTATCAATAGTTGATATTTTGACCACATAGTCTACACTTCTTACAAATCATTTCTCTTTTGGCACACACATATCATCATATATCTCAAATTCTTTATTGATAATATGAATATTATCAAGAATCGAATGAGAGATGATCAGTTAAATGATTGTTTAGTTTTTTTTTTTTTAGCAAAAATGATTGTTTAGTTTTTTATATAGAGAAAAATATTTTTATTGATATTAAAAATGAGAAAATCGTAAAGGACAAATTTTTGTTTTGAACAAGTCAAAATGGGATATAATATAAAACCAAGAGTGAATTCCCCTACACAAGGTGTGCTGAGAGAGATTCACTCAGAAATGTACAAAGTCATAGTTTATGCCATAATGGGAGGCATCTGAAGAAAAAGCAAAAAATAAACAATTACATGGAAACACCCATATAAAGAAGCGGGTGCCGACACCAGTCGTGATAATAGTAACTAAAAGATGGCTTATTTGATTTCAGCCACATAAAAGAATTCAGATTCACTTTGTCAAAGAGGTTACACGGATCAGACATCGCATTTTTGAAGACACAGTTATTACGTTCTTTCCATATAACCCACACACAGGCAAGCCAAATAACTCTGAAGAACGAATGAGTACACCGAGGCATACCTGCCATGCGAGCAAACTGATCGAAATGTTCCCCTAGAACGCCGGAAGGAACAAAATCAATACCGAGCCAACACCACAAGAAAGACCACGTGCTGCCAAAAATATCACAAATTAGGAAAAGGTGAACTGTCGTTTCGGGGCAGCCACATCCTCCCACACACATAGTGTCATCGTGATGGAGAACTCTGCGGCGCAATAAATTATCTTTGGTAGGAAGTCTATTGCGAAGCAAGCGCCAAGCAAAAACAGACAGCTTCTCAGGAATATCCTTATGCCAAACATTCAAATTGCATCCCCCCTCGATGACCTCATCAGAAGCCGTCAAGAAATGATAGGTTCCGCGAACTGAATAACCATGAGCAGGTTCAAGCAACCACCTCTAACTGTCAGTAACATGTTCCTGCAAAACAACGTTATGTAACATAACACAACACTCCCTCACATCTCCTCTTCCCACGCCAAAAGGCCTCTCCGCCACACCCATCCGGTCCCTCCTTCCTCCCAACCTAACGCCGCCACATCTGCCACCAAACACTCTCTATTAACGGCAAGATCATAAAGTCGACGAAATTTAGTTCGCAACGGAACTCCGTCAACCCAATTATCTGTCCAAAAAAAGTGTCTCTACCATTCCCAACAACCCGACGAGTGTTGTCCTCAAACCAACTACCCACACTCATCCCTACCCCATCACGGATTCAGCACATCTCCCTCCACCACAATGAGCCGTGTCTCCCTCCCTCCTTCAACCTTCCCCTACCACACCGTATCTAACTTTTAACACTCGATACCACAATCCTTCCTTCTCAGTCAGCATCCTCCAACACCATTTACCTAAAAGTGATAGGTTAAATTCTCCTAACCTCCGAACCCCTAAACCCCCTTCCTCCTTCAGTAAACAAATAGTGTCTCATTTTATCCAAGCAATTTTCTTAAAATCCTCACCACTATTATTATGGTGCAAATTATTAATGCTACAAATTTTTATATATGGTGCCCCCACTATTCAAAAATATTCGATCCGTCATTGTATTAAATAGATATATCAACTTGTATTGACTACAATATTTGTTATAAATAGGATCGGATGAATATGTGTAATTTAAATATTTAAAAATATATATTATTCTCGCTCTATCTTTTTGTATTTGTGAAAAATTGGGTAAATGATATAATTTAAATTTATGACCGTACAAGTCTGGTTTTTTTTTTCCCTCCATCGAAATTAAACATTACCCTACGTATTTTACAATTTATTTTGTATTATACAAAACATGTGAGTATGTGACCTTCATGTTAATTTGATATTAAATTTAAAATTGATTAAAGTATTAACCATCAATTATTTTTCCAAAAAGAAATGAGATTAAAGAAAACTTCCTGAAAAGCCAGTAATTCTTCCATAAAGTAGAGAAACAACACAAGGTTTATTTTATATTTTATCAAGTAAATAGGCAATATTGTTTAACAAATGGGTTAAAAAAAATACAAAATTAACACATAGCAAAAGAGATAAGTTTTTTTTTTTGTTTTTTTTTGTTTGTGAATTTCGTTTTAAAGTTTCAACAATTGTTTGATTAAATATTGGAGGAGTAGACACAAGTACTAGGAAAAACATCAATAAACTAAGGAAGTTGTAAACAATCAGTACCTCGATACTTATCAAAGTAAGAAGACATTAACAAACTAAGAAATTGTAAGCAAACTAAGACACTCCTCATTTTGGCTTATTTTGCGTTCTCATATTGTTTGTTCCACCATGGTGTTCTTCCTTTTCTTTGTCGTATTTCTTTTAGTTCCAATTTCTTCCACTTTTGCGTCCTCATATTGTTATATCCACCTTCTTTTAAAGTACTATACATTTATCTTAATCTTAAAAGTCTGTTAGATCAAAAGAAATCTTTATTTATTGGCTAAGATAATCCTGAAACCATTAAAAGTCTTTTAGTTTGAGAAGGGGTAAAGCGAATTTTAGTGTGACATGGGTTCGACTCTCGAGGTTTTTTTTTAGAAATGTTCTCTTTATTTTTAAAAGCTTTATATGTAAATAGTGAAATGCAAACACCCAACAAAATGACTTCTCACATTCTACTATAATTTCAATCTGTCACGGCATCTTATTTGGATGAATATAATCTGCTATTTTAAAAATATGGTATTTTTAAAAAATCATTAATGCATGTATAATTTTGTAATGAGTCTAATATTAAGTAACAAAGGAAAAATGAAAAAAGTATCATTTATGTCAAATTAAATAAAAAGAAGCCGAGTTTTGAAACCGGTGCTGTCATAAAAAGAAAAAGAAAATAAAAAATGAGACTCTTAAACTTAAATCAAAACATGTAATGCAAACAAAAAAAGGAACCGAGAGAAGAAGAGGTGGGTTTCGATCCCTTTGTACAGGAGTGGAAGAATAGAAGGGCGGATATGAAAGTTGTTTGTGGTTTATTGAAGTTGAAAAAGATTCATGGTGTTTATTACACCATGAGCTCACTCCAACCAATGAGGAAGAGACACCTGTTACTTGTAGTGCAAGCAACTATAGTGTGGTACAATCTAAGTATATTAGCATGTATAATATAAGGAGCAAAAAAAATCGTTTTTTTTTTCCTTTAACTTTTGTGTAAAATAGGGAAAGAGTGGTAATAGAGGGCAGAGAGTGTCAATTTTGTCCTTTTTTGTAATTGTATTTTTTATATATGTTTCTTTTTATAATTTTAATTTATGTCTGTAATTGTATTTATTTATTTATATTTGTTTGTAATCTTTTCTTTTATCTTTGTTACCTCTTCCTAAAAATGTGAAACTATGGAGAAGATGGAATAACATGAAAGAAATAAAGCTAGTGCTTTAAAATTTCAACTCAAATTTTTTGTTTGTTTTTGTTTCAGCTTTTTTTAAGTTTCAACTCATTTGAAATGGTTTAGGAAATGACTATGTAAAAAGCACAAGCACAAATAATTTAGTGCTACTTTTGTAAGCACAGTTGTATACGTAGTTAAAAAATGGATTTTGAAGAAGAGGAGGTGGTATTAACATAACATAGTCTATTTAAATTTAACAAGATAGAAAATTTGAGGCTAGGTACTATTTGGAGCGTGAAAGTGGTCCCAAATAGTAGATATGAACGACCAAAAGATCACATGGATAATTAATTTGTTTGAATTTTACATATTCACTAAGTGACAAAACCAGAATCAAAGCACATCAAGCATAGAAGAAAGTACCATTTTTTTCAGTGTAAAGATAGCTAGCCATTGAAACTTTAGGTAACTTAATTTGGCATGCAGTTGACCTGATATTGACAGTTACACAAAACAAAGCATGATTTAGCAGCCTTTAATATTGATGGACTAGAAACTGGAATTTCATTTTTTTCCTTCCAAGCCTAACTAAATTATGCAAATCAAACTGCATTGGTATTTTATTTTATTTTTATCAAATTCTATGTGTTTTTCTAATAACAGTATACCAGTCCAGTAAATGTGTTAAACTCGAGAGTATGCCTAAGTTACTGACCCAAAAAAAGGTATGTTTAACTTCTTACATTCAATTACATTGAAATAATGTATAAAAGAAACAAAATATAAAAGATATGTAAATTTATCCACCAAAATATGAAAGCATGCTTAATATTTCTCTCTTCTCTTTCTCTCTCTTTGTTTCTATGAGGATAATTTATGGGTTTGCTGATAGGTGATGAAGGAAGTCTCTAGATATGAGATTGTAGAGAGTGTTGTTGTTGTTGTGAGATAGGGATTGAAGGTTGTGAAGTGATTTGGGAATACATCCTTTTCTCTAATTTCTTCTCTTTTCTGTTTTTTGTTTTGTTTTACAAACTCTTTATTGTTTTTCTTACTTAATAACTTAATGAAATAAAGGATATTATGTGGCGCTGTCAAGTAGACTCCCCTTAGTTGACTTAACTTTAGGGACTAGAACCAAAAAGATTTTTTTTGAGGGATGAAAAGATCTGATTTTTTTCATTAGGGACGAAAATCATAATTTGCTAATTTTTTAGGGATAAAAAACTCATTTAACGCAATTTAATTCAATGATTATTAACTTTACTTTTAAAATCCATATTTTGACTCCTTAGAACATTAGAAATTGTTGGAGGAACTATTCGGAACTCACGACTATGCAATTTTTCATTTCTCACATATACTGAGAGGGCAATTATTGTGTTGATATAATGGTTGCTGTTAGTGTTCGGGTTTCCTATATGCAATGGTGGAATGATATTTTAAATAGTATTTTTAGATGTTTTTAACAAGAACAAAACATGTTTACTGGAATTTAGATTTTGTTGATTCCTTTTTGATTGTTGTTTTTGCTATGCGGTCTCATTTACCTTCACTAGGTTTTATCTTATGAGATTTTTCTGATAAGATTTTTAATGAGACAATTTATTTCTATTGTTTATCTTGAGATTTGTCCTAGACCTTCCAAGTTTGTATCTCTTTTATCTTTTCTTATTATTTAGTAAACAACAATGCTATTTAAAGGGAAAGATTTGTCTCAAATTCATCCAGAACAAGTGATTGACCAATTAAAATAATGAGTTTCCCACAATACACATAAGGGAGAGAAATAGAAAAAGCACGTTCGTGATGCTCTTGGGACAACATCTCTCGGGATGTTTAGCATTTTTCTTTAGTAAAGTGTTATAGGGTGTTCTAAATGATGGGTGATATGCTTGAGTTACCAACATAGTTGAGATGGTTTGCTATATCATACGATTGTTTTACACTCAATTTTTGTTTTTTTATAAAAAAAAATTGAACTAGGAACAACTACACTAGACTTGTATTTATTTAATTTCAATCATAATTTTACTTATATACAATTATATACATTGTGTCATGTTTTCCTCCTGCCATAAATATTCTAAGTTTGAACGGGAATAGCCTGATAACACAACTAGAATCTTGGCCAAAACATAATTAGTTATTTCCCTTGCCACAACTTGTTAGAAAAGGGATAGTATCCTGACATTTCTAAGAACCATAAGGTCGAACTTTAGAGTGAACCCAAAGCGCTTGACCGTTCCATTTTGACACATATCCAAATATTATTCACACTTCTCATGGAAAATTCAACTTAGTTTTCTGCCATACAGTATATAGAAACAACACGTGGTTTATTTTAAATTTTATTTTAACAAGGAAATAGACATTATTTGAACAAAACAAGGAAATAGACATGATCCCCTCGAAAAAAAAAAGAAAAAGGAAATAGACATGATTGTTTCCTTTCGGAAAAAAAAGGCAACATTGTTTAAAAAAATTGATACAAAAAAACTACAAACTGACGCATAGCGAAAAATCATTTTTTTGGTATGAATTTGCTTTTAAAGGTTCGTCAATTGGTTGATTAGAACTCTTCGGAGTGATAGAAGCAGTAGAAGACATCAACAAACTAAGGAAGCTGTAAACAAACAGTACCACACGCTTATGGAACAGGAAGAAGACATTAAGAAACTAAGGTATCTGTAAGCAAACTAATTAAGACACTCCTCATTATAACTTCTCTTGCATCTTCATATTGTTCTCTCCACCTTCTTATTCTTCGTTTTCATCTTGTATTGTTAGCTCCACCTTTTCATTCCACTTTTGTGTCCTCATTGTTAAATACAACTTTTTTTGAAGCATCATACATTTTCCATAATCTTGAAAGTTTGTTGGGGTGACAAGAAATATCTATTAATTAGGTTAAAATAAAGCTAATGATAAAATGTTTAGTCCATCGCTATAAAATTGTTTTACAAACATCAATATAATGTTTTTTTTTTGAGGAAATATCAATATAATGTTAGAAACCATTTCAACATCTTCATTGCCTACTTCCTTTATCATAACCACATAGATGTTAAAATTAGTTAAAACATGAAGATGTCTAGTGTATTTCACGGGACATGGTGAGTTCCTCTTAGTCGTATCAACCACCTACAACACCAGTTACATTGAATAATAGTTGAAATATAATTGATAATGTTGGTGATTGGTACGACAAAAACGTTTCTATCATGACCTCCAAAATACACCACTATGATACCTCTATTGAACAACAAAACCAGTTTTAACAATTATGTCATTATGAAAAGACAATAGTTACATCCATCATACTACTATTTTCTTTGGACAAATATACCCCTTTCTCTTTATTTAATTCTCATTAAAAGCATGCCTCATAAAATAATTTTCTCACCCACTCCCATCATCTTCTGTCTCTCAAATAATCACCGTCGCATGTAAAAAGAAATTCAAAAAAGAATGTAACCAAGATCTATCATTCAACCATCTCTTAAGATTTTTCATTGAACTCTTTCATTGAAACAACCTTTTTATTTTTTATTTTAGGGTTTTTTGTTGAAGAAACTTTCCATAACTTTTTAAGAAAGGAATTTGATAGGAACCAATTTTTGGAATTTTGTTCACCCAACCTCATATTATTTTTAACTTGGAAGAATTATTAATAATTTGAAGAGTAATGCTAGTAACACTCTCTTTTGAACACTCTCTTTAACACTCACTCTCTTATTGGTTTAAATCATTGTGGATCTACACATTGGAAATAGAACTCACACAAAGCGGGTGTGACATACATTGATTCCAATAAAAGAGTGAGTGCCAGAGAGAGTGTTCAAAAGTGAGTGTTGCTAGCATTCCTCTAATTTGAATATATGTTCTATTCGTCATCTTAAAATTGGAATTTTGGTGACCCAATCTCATTCTAGATTTTTCTCATCTCAAAATTTTGTTGACCATGTGCGTTGGTGTCTTTTAATTATATTCATGTACTACATTAAGAGGCAATGTCTTTTAATTATATTCATATACTACATTAAGAGGCAAGTCAGAGAAGAAGATGGCAACACAAGCAAGAGTCTCATCTGAGCGGTTGGCTGCACGAAGGATTGCTTGAGCAAAAGAGAGAGAAATAGATGAGTGTAGGTGAGAAAATTACCTTCAAGAGGCATAGATATAACAACAATTGAAGAAAAAGAAAGGGGATATTATTTTTGTCACATAAGTGTATGATGTTAATGCAACTACTAAAATTAAGGTGGGTGTGTGTATTACCAGGGTGAAGATCCTCTCCATTTCCTAAATAAATGGAGATTATCAATTACTATAGTTTTGAAGTAAATATGTGATATTAATGTTTTCAATTCTTGAAATATGTGCATTTATATCATATATTTACTTCAAAACTATAGTAATTGACAATCTCCATTTATTTAGGAAATGGAGAGGATCTTCACCCGTATTACCATTACCCAACTTATATATAATTAGTTTTCTTGTAGTTTTTTTTAGAAGATATTAGACTCCCACACCATAAAAAATCAATATTTGAATGTTGGTTACCCACATTTAATGTCTAATACGCTTTGAATATGATTATCTTTGGTACATGGATCCAATGAAAATTAAAATAGGTGAATTTGTCTTAGATATTTATACATCAATATCGATACTTATTTAGGTACAATTATTTAAGATATTACTTCTCTTTCATGTTACTAGAGAGGAACACACTACATGAAATAGAAGTTATAGAAGACGAAAAAAGAGGAGCTGAACATTAGTTGTATGATTCATGGAGCGGTCGGTTTCATGGTCTCTCCAAATTCGAGTTAAGATCCTCTCCATTTATGTCTTTCTCCATTTCTTTCATTTGCAGAGATAAAGACACATAAAATCTTGAAAAAAGTAAAATATAATTAATGATGGTAGGATCCACCATCTATTTTTTGTGTCTATCTCTCTCCAAATTGCAAACTCCATTTATTTTGTCAAATGGAGAGGATCTTAATTCTCATACATCTACGCCCTTTGTTGTTCTTATTTATAGCCACAAAATACGTTTAGGGTAATGGTTAGATGAAGAAGATGACAGAAATGTAAGGCCTGAGCTACAGAGGCGTGCCTGCAGTATATTGTTTGGACCACAAAAACCGTTTTTGTTTTTTCTTTGGCAATTTTGTAAAATTGGTGAAAGAGTGTAGTTTTTTATACACAGTTAGTTTAGTGCTAGTAAACAATATTATATTAGTTTTTTTTATTTGACATGTGTATAATAAGTAGTTAAAACCATTGATTTTGAAGGTTATATAGGTGGCAACATAACATAGTCAATTTCAATTTAACAAGATAGAGAATGTGAGGCTAGGTATGCACACGAAAGTGGTCCCAAATACTACATATGAACAAACAAAAGATCACATGGGTATAATAGTATAATTTTTTGAATTTCACATATTCACTAAGTGGCAAAACTAGAATCAAACAAAACACATCAAACATACAAGGAAGTCAAAAATATAAACCACAATAACTGAGTCAACTGACCCATGCAAACTGTATAAACCAAATAATATGTAGCATAAAATGGAGGATGTAATAGCTTGGTATATAATTCACAGCACAAAGTAAGCTGAAGCTGTCCCGTTTATGGTATACACACCAAAAAGATCTTGCTTGACAAGTTTTGTGATTTCCACTTTTTAAACATTTCTAATACTAATTTACCTACAAACAAAATCAGTTTTTTTGTTTTTTCTTTTAATTCCAAGTACACTAACAAGGAATCTAGAACTTATATAGGAAGGAACTTCCAAAAATGTAGTGTTGCTTGAAGTGGAAACATGAATACTTAATCGAATTTTAAAGCTGAAATAAATTTGAACTAGAAAAAACTTTGGAAGACTTGCATAATTTAATTTCAATCATAATTTTCCTTATATACAATTATACATTGTGCATACATGTAATCAATTGATATGCTTATGTTACAGATCATGTTTACCTCTTGCGATAAAGATTGGAACGGCAATATATATAGCCTCAGAGAACAACTTGAATCTTAGCCAGAATATAATTAGTTGTTGACCTTGTCATAGCTTCGTGGAAAAGGAATAACATCTCTAACATTGCCAAGTCCAGTTGTAAAAAGGACCATAATGTCAAACCTTGGAGTGAACCTGGATCGCTTAACCGTTCCATTTCAACAAAGATCTAAGTACCATTCATACTTCTCTCGTGGCAAACCCAACTTAGTAATTCTGCCATACATTACATAAACAAAATCAGGTTTATTCATATTTTACCAAGGAAATCGGAACATGTAACAGTTCGGATACAAATTGATACATATATCAAGAAATACGATTTTTATCACGAGTTTGCTTTTAAAGGTTCATAAATTAGAGACAATAATGAACTAAGGGAATAGTAAACAAGCAGTACATCGAGTTTATCACGGTAAACCGCTTCTACATTTGGCTGCCAGAAATTATAGTTCCAAGCTGAAATTTTTATAAAAAATATTAATCGATTCTCAAACTCACTACCACAATGGCAGTCATTTTTTTTCCATACCTTTGGGACAACGAAATCAAATGCAGCTACTATGTTAAAAATCAGCAAATTCAAAATATGAGGATCATAATGATATACCTTACGTGTTTTATGTGAGTCTAATACCCGAATCAAACTTTCTTTCAGATTTCTTATCTTCAGCTTGGGAGGACAACCAGTAATACGTACAAACAAAAATACATGTTATCTTTGAGATGAAAACGAAAACCGGTGGGAAAAATCACAACAATATGTTCAAGAGCATTTGGTGATATATTTGCCTACCATTCTAAACCTTCATTATAGGAAATTATTACAGTGGGATCTGCTATTATGCAACAAAGACGACCAATGCAAGCATTGTCAATTCTTTTGGCAACAAACTTCATATCTGCAGAGCAATTTTTCTAAACCCGTATACGCAGGTACTTGAATAAGTTGTTAGCACAGTTCATGGAATCCTGCAAGTATCACAGTGTATAACATGCTATTAACTAATAGAAAAACCTTCCAAAAAGTATAGAAGAAAGAATATGTCATGAAACTGAGATAAATGTTACAAGTCTTGACTAAATAGAGATAGTTCTTCTGTGATAATAATGAGTACGTAAAGTAGTTTTGCAAAAAAAAATAAAAATGACACCTTCAATTCAGCAAAAGCCTCAAACATAACATTTCTGCAGCATGTTTAACAGAATCTGTTTTATCTGCATGAACTGTAGGTCCAAAGGAATACACATTTTCAACTGCACACACATGACTCTACTGATGTAAACGACCAGAGACAGTCAATGAAGTTCCTAATTTTTTCTTTTCTCTTGCTTCCGATTGTGATGCCAGTTCATGAGTTTTATGCAGATCATGAATTACCGCAGCCAGCCCTTCCCTATTGCTTCGCTTCTTTTTAAAGCTTCGACTAATTTGCTTTTCTCTTTGGTTCTTCCTTCACAATTACAAAGGCTAACACCTTCAGTCTCATAAATGGTACTCAGCTTCTCCTTGACAGCTTCGTGATTCACGTTAGTTGTAACCTGGAACATGTTGCTATATCCTTCACAGTCTGTGGTGGAAAATTGTAATTTGTTCAAATTCCGCTACAGTACTAAGACTATAGTGTCCGCTATAACTTCAATTTGACAACACTTTGTTACAAAATCGTGAATTTCTGAACAATAGAGGTTTGTTTAAATTACACTATGTAATGGCGCTACATGACATGTAAATATGTTGTATCTGCGCCACAGTATCCCTATTTAACAATACTGTTTATGACATGTTAATAAGCTATTTTGAAACTATTTCCATAAGCTTTCCACAATAACTCATTAAAACAGCTTGTTGTGAAATCCAACCTCAATCGAATCACACCAATGAAATAAAACAAAGATGTGTGGAGCAAAAGATAGTGGTAATCCTAGGTCTAAGTGTCTTCAAGCAATAACACACACAAAGAGCTAATACAATGACACAAACACTAGCCAAGCACAAAGATAAGCAAGCTTAAAGGAAATAAACAAACACACACAAGATGGTAACCCAGTTCGGTCCAATATGACCTACTCTGGGGGAGAGAGCAGCTCTCCAAT
>Ga0228710_1002597_pt1 | contig 28567 bp, 15 predicted proteins | sample MedpolnodulmetaG_FD_177995 | JGI IMG/M metagenome (GOLD analysis project Ga0228710, IMG submission 177995) | Root nodule microbial communities from Medicago polymorpha collected in Santa Monica, California, United States - pink nodules | ecosystem: Host-associated > Plants > Roots > Nodule... | reverse complement strand
ACAAAAAAAAAAAAAAAACCGAAGGGTAAAAAAAAGTGGTGTATATATTAAAAGTAGTTTAAGTTTTGTAAAACACCTGATTGATTGATTAGTAAATTAGTATAGTGAGATAGAGTCTCACTTAGCCAAATCATACATAACTAAGAGTTTTCCACGTCACGTTATACAGTCGTTTATAAACTCCAATAGAACCTCTTCTTCTCTCACAAAAACGACACCACTCTTCTTCTTCTTCTCTCAAACTCTCACACTTATTCAGATTCACAAATACAAAATCAAACACATGGGTTTACAAAGCCAGCTAAACGACGTGTCGTCTGATTCAATTCCTTTACTGGTTCTGATGCACATCGCCACCTGCGTCAGTTACATCCGTTCGATGCTTCTCAATTTCCTCCAATCCATCGGTCTCTCACGCCTCCAAACTGATCAGATCGTCGACGATCACTTCCTCGCCGCCGTCGGATCGGGACTCGCCGGACTTATCATGCTCTCCGATCAACTCAACCTCAACAACCAAATCTTCTACACATACGAAGATGCCGCTTCCACCGACAATCACCGCTGCGTGTTCTGCCAATCCAACTTCGAAAACGGCGATCATGTTCGTAAGCTTCCTTGCCGCCATGTCTTCCACCGTCACTGCATCAACGGTTGGTTCCACCGCTTCAACTTCAGTTGTCCTTTATGCCGTTCTTCGCTACTCTCCGACGAGCGCGTGGCTCTCACCGAACGCCGTGTCGGTAGCCAACTCATCTCGTGGTTCACCCTTCGCTGATGTCGTCAGTCACACTCACTCCATTTTCCTCAAATCCCAATTTTACCCTTTACCTTTTTATCTATTTTTCGTAGGGTAATAATAGGATAAATTTTTCATTTTACAGTATTTGAGTTTTTTTTACATTTTGATGGTTCCATTTTTTGAAAGGGTGTTCTCTGTATGTTTGAGAAACCCTTTTTTGGGGTGATGTAAATTTTGGACTCCTGTGTTTATGGGTAATAACTGGAGACATTAGCAAGATTCTGCGAAATTTCGATAATGGAATAGATTACACTTTTTTTAATCAGTTAAAGTCAAGTAAAATTCAAACGTTTCTTGGTACACTTTTTCCGGCTTTTGTCACATAAATAACGCCTAACGATTTGTTGAACTGAAAAATAGTATAAAAAAATGACATCCCTTGTAAAACTAGTTGAAAATATGACATTCAAGTTAAAAAAAGAAGATAAAATATGTCACTGAAAATTTGTACATTACCGATCGTAGCCGTTGTAGTTGATATAGATAGTTGGAATCAATTAGTTCCTCTTTTTTAGAAAAGAAATTCATTGTATTTCATCAGTAAAAATGTGTTATATACATGTTAAAATTATGTTGAAGAGAAATTGTTTAATATTTGGATACTTGAATAAGAATTGAATTTTAGTGTAAAAATCAATTCTAGTATTAGAACTTCAAATGAATTAATTACAAACGTATTCAATTCTAGTTTAAAGAAACCAAGCATATAAAAATCAATAATACTCTATAATTAATTTTAACTTATCTAAAAATGGAATCAAACATAGATTAAATATGTAATTTTGAATAATTGATAGGATATTCTTCAAGAAAGAAAATTATTTTTGATTAAAAAGGGTTTTTTTAAGTCCTAGCTCAATTGGTAAAATGCCAAAATTGTTAGGCCGGATGTCATGATTGATGTTCGAACCCCAATACCTCCACTTATGTATGTGAGTTTATAATGGTTTTGTTATTTCGTCTATCTAAAAAAAGGAATTGTATGTTCTCTTTATTTTATTAATCAGATATCACTTTAAGTTTTCTTTATTTGCCATGTCAAAAGAAAGAAAAAAGTATTTTTTATCGTGATGCTAATAACTTATATTCTTCCATTCCTTTGAAATATTGAATTACAAAGCAATTAATTTAGTTTCAATTTTTTTGTCAATAATGTGTAGTAGACTCTGTTTTCGTATAAAACTAATTTTCCATCAAATCTGCCTTCAATAAAGGGAACTCAATAGTACATTGGCGTTAGTAGTACAACTACAATCATTTAGATTTTCGTGGGACGAAGGAGACGTGGGGTGAGTGAAAATGGGCATATGTACATCACGATTAATAATGTTTTGTTTGGAAGCATTAGGAAAAAATTGAGGGCAACGAGAGAAAATGAAGTCGACATTTTTTTAAATGGAGATAAAAAAAATAGGCACTTGTGTTGTTGGGTAGAAAAACTCAACAAATAGAAAGTTAGCATTTACAAAAACTATATTTGAATCCACTTATGTGACCTATTGGTATTAGCTTGGAATCTGAGAGTGTGCTTCTCTTTGAGGTCTCAAGCTCGATTCCTTCTAGCGTCAATTTAAGTGAGTTAATTTAACTTCATCAAAAAACAAAACAAAATTAGTATTTGGACTTTAGACACCGAAAATCATAGTAGCCACATATAATAACTGAATGACATACTCTCAAGTGGGCTAAAATAAACTGGTGGTGTACAAGGTCTCCTATTCTGCCTACTTTCATCAATCACTTAAAACTCCATTTTTTTAATCAAATGATACAATTATCAGTCCTAAAAGGTGTACCTGTGGGGATAATAGACTTTAAAGACATTTTCCTTAAAAAAAAAAAAGACTTTAATGATGTATTGTAACACATGTTCAAACAGACAATGTTTCATCTTCTTCACATTTAGTATGTCAATTACTGCTAGCCATAAAATTACTGCATGATATTGATCACTATCATCCTAAAACTATAATTTCTCAATCAATGTTGTGGCAAATGGTTAGGGCGAGTACATTTTTGGATATCTAAAACTAAAGATAAAATTATCTTAATTAGGGTCTTATTAACGAGTGTTCTGAGGGTACTTTTCAAGGTTTCACAATTAAGAAATTATTCCTTAAAAAACTTTAACACTTTAATTTTCGATGCATTGAATGCACAATTTTCTATAAGAATTTTCTTATTAAGAGTCTTATTAACGAGTGTCCTGAGGGCACTTTTTAAGGTTTCACAATCAAGAAATTATTCCTTAAAAAACTTTAACACTTTAATTTTTGATGCATTGAATGCACAATTTTCTATAAGAATTTTCTTATTAAGGGTCTTATTAACGAGTGTCATGGGAGCACTTTTTAAGGTTTCACAATTAAGAAATTATTCCTTAAAAAAGTTTAACACTTTAATTTTCGATGCATTGAATGCACAATTTTCTATAAGAATTTACTATTTTAAGTCCTTAAAGACTGCCCTTAAAGCACTCGTTAACATTTCCCTAATTTAAATAGTAAACTACTACATCCGTCCCTATATACAAGACCCTTTTGTTAAAATTACGGGAATTAAGAAAGTGGATATTTGCATTAAAGTTGTTTGTAATCACTATTATTTTTACAATTTTATCATTTAAAAGAGATGATTAGTTTATGTTTTCAATATGTTATTTATTGCTAATTGAAGAAAAAGATGTATAATAAATAGGGACATGTATGTAAAGAAATAGTTAATGTACTTGGAAATAACAAATGGTCTTATAAAAAAGGACAATTTTTTTTAAAAGAGTCTTATAATTAGGGACGGAGGTAGTATCAAATTGCATTATGAAATGATAAAGGTCAACAATTTAGACCCTAAATTTACAAAATATTAAATTTCTTCTTTAAATTGAATCACATCACTTAAAATACTCATTTTATCAAATAACTGTGTCTGAGGGTGTTGAGGTGTCGCATTATATGATGTTATGACTCGTTGACATCGGTAATACGTTGTAAAGAATATTTTAACAACCAATGCATTACAATAAAAGACTCAACATGTATATCATGCATCCTTCTTCTTTATATCCTTATTCAAATTCAAAATCTGAAAATGTTGATATAATTTTCTGACGAGGATATTATGATGTAATTACCTATGACATATGCATATTAAAACCATTGGAGCAAGTATTACAATGGGTGAAAAACAAGCGGTCTATGACAGACCAAATCTTGGCTGGACCATGATGTAAGCAACCTGAGTCTGATATCATTAGCAAGAGGAACAACAGGCGGTCCAGATTGTGAAGTGTGGAGAAATGTAGGACCATTGAAAACCTCCCTTGTTTTCTGTCCTAGTTGTTGTGTCTCTTCTCTACAAAGCAATGGAAGCTGCCGCCGAATGGAAACAACCACAAACAACAAGGTTGTTTCCAAATTTTTAAATCTCACATGCCCATTGAAAACTAGAAAGGATAGTGTTTCCAAATTCTCAAATCTAACATTCCAATTCAAAACTAGAATTCTGTCCTTACACATGCATATTTTGGTTCTATTGTGTACAAATATTTAAAAGAACAGTGATCTTCATACTCATTTTTTCCTACATTGAGACCCTTAATTACTCATATTTAACAATATAATTATTTCAGTTGAGTAAATGATCAACTCAATTTATATTTAAAATTATGGTTAATTCAATTACATAGTTAAACAAAATTTTGCATGGGATTAATATGTGTTATCGTAGAGACAATTAAAAATAAGGTTTTGCTAACCATTGCTCTAAGGATGTTGGTTAAGAAATCTTTTAATATGAACTTTGTCTTAAAAATGTAAATTTTTACTTTTGTCTTATCAATAATCACACCACTATCTTCGTTCCTTTTTAATTGTCACTTTTTGATATTTTACACAAACTAAGACAATCAATAAAGGGAGCTTCTACGGTGCAGTCAGGAAACTGACTTTTTTGAAAAAGTTAATTTTGATTTTAATGTTTGATTCATTTTTAAATTGTTGATTACCGATTAATGGTCAACAGTAATTCATCTAATAATGCTTGCAACATCTTGGACTTACAGGTACTATTTTATCGTTGGCATCTTTAACATGCAAACAAATTTGATGATATTATGTGATAGTCTTAAGTGTTACACCTTGTGGGGTGTTACACTTACAACAAGGTAGGATAAAATTAGATTAAGTGTAGTCTTGTTAATCTGATGAATTGATGATACTATGAGAACTGAACTTTTGATGTCACTGTACAAACAGTGGGGTGTTACTCACTACACTTTTGATGTTATAGTGTTAACTTCATCAGAAAAGTCATTTTCACGACTTCACCATAGAATTTTCCATCAATAAATGTTACTACTTTTGATACAATAATTTATCCTTTTTCAATAATAGTCTCATTCATTTAATATAGTGTTTCATATATTTCTCTCTCTGTAATAATTAACTAAAGATAATATTGGTAAAACAAATGGTTAATAGTGTTTCACCCCCTGTAATATAGGTCATTTCCGGTTTTACCACCTGTAAAATATTTTTTTTGGATTTCATCCTTGTAATTTAAAGATTTTTAGTTTTCGACCTTAATGAATTTTGACCGTACAAAATCGAAGATATGGCAGGGGGTAAACCGAAATTTGCTCAAATTAATAGGGGGTAAACCGAAATTTGCTCAAATTACAGGGGGGTAAACTTAAATTTTCTCAAATTACATGGAGTGAAATTTTCCATGAAGGTCCAAAACCAAAAAAATTTCAAATTACAAGGATGAAATTCAAAAAAAATAATTTACAGGGGGGAAAACCAGAAATGACATATATTACAGGGGGAGTAAAACACTATTAACCCGTGCATTAAACTTTGAAAGTGATAGTTAAATAAAAAAACTTTTCTACAAAAGAGACACTTAAAAAGCAACGGAAGGAATAATTTTAATATTTTAATCGATATCTCAAGGATACTCATTTGCATTCTCCTTAAAAATACAATACAAAACAATTTTGTGCTTAAAATGCTCTTCACACTCATCCAAAGCCAACCCACAATACTCCCTCCGATCCTATTTACAAGAAGCAATTTACCTTTTAGATACATTGAGTAATTTATGTACCTAGTCTAGAAGTTAAACTAAATACATAATTTATTCAATGTATTTAAAAAATCAATTGTTTCTTGTAAAAATGACCGAAGGAAGTATTTGTTAGAAGTAGAAGGTCACAATCATTATTGTTGTAATAAATGAAATGTAATTTTCAACAAAAACAAATAAAACGAGTGAGTTGAGTTTTGAACTCTCATGATTAAATTGTTAGACAAAGATTATAAACTTCTACTCTTAAAAGATAGGTCAAATACAATTTCTGATCATTTAAGTTAGATGATTATTATAATAAGTTAGTCTTTTAAGTTTTTTTGTTTACAAATTGCTCCTTCAAGTCACAAGATGTTGACATCATTATCCCAATTTCATCAAATTCAGTCAAAAAAGTGTTTGTGTGATGTTCAATGTTAAGTTGATTTGTCCAAATTCATTGCTATCAAAACTATGGCTTATAGGTGTGTTATTTGGTATTGATTCAAAACAAAATTGACCAATTACTTGATTTAGTTGATTAGATATTTATCTGTAAAATTAGGCTCAAATTCAAAAACTTGAAGAAGAAAATATGTACAAGTAATCATGTTTGATGTCATTAACACTTTTGGACTTGCCATCTTAATGTTAAATGGTCTATAAATACTTTTAAACGAAGTTGGTTGCAAAAATGGATGACAACATAAATATTCTATGACTTAAAGGACCAATTTATTCAAAAAAACAACTTAAAGGATCAATTGATAACAAAACAACTTAAATGACTAATTTGTTATAAACATATAACTTAATGACCGCAAGAGGTATTTGGCAAAACAAATACCATGAGTTGTCGATAGAGTTTTGAGTAATATAAAAATACTTGCCCATTTTAGAATTTTCCTCATCTTTTAGGTACATAAAACTCTATTAAATTAGAGTTTTGAGTTTACTAATAACAAATTAATTTCGAGTGTAAAAAAACAACAATTTAATATCAAATTAAAAGAAAACCTAGAAATAACCTTTTGACAACAAGACAAGTTGTTTCACAGAGGAGTGAGGACCACCGATAAAAATTATTCGGGAAATAGACATAACTGGAATTAAATTTTTAAATATAATTTCAATGAGTCATAAAACTTCTTCTTAAAAAAAAAAGTCATAAAACAAAATCATATATAATTTCATTCAAGTTATAGGTAGACCATATACTTTTATATTATAAATATTTGTGGGTGACGGTGTTCCTTTTGGATCAAAACTCGTGGTGTTGAAGCCACCAAAGTACTTGGATAACAAGCTTATTGATTTACTACCGTGTGTTTGTTTTAAGTGTTGCACGTTCCAAAATACTACATCGACTTAATATTAAAAAGTATAATTTGCAGCAAAAACAAATTAATGACGCGTTTGTGTGTAAAAAAATAGAAAGCAACAAAACACGGTCCAGTTAGATGGATTTGAATTAGGTGCATCATAGCGACCAGATCAGTCACACGTATTTCGGACGTCCAAATTATAGTAGACGATCCAAAATTCAAAGTTGATTTTAATTTATTTTTTAAAATCTATAAAATAACTGTCTAATTTTTTCAAATTAGACCGTTTTGATTTAAAGTTAAATTTAATTTTTTTAAATCTATAAAATCAAAATTGTCTAATTAGTATAATTGAAGAACCCGGATAGATACATATGACTGTACACAACCTGAATATTATATGAATGTTGGTATGAAATGATTTTATGCTCTTAGCATGCAATATTTTACACTAGTATTTAACATTTTCCCAGTCATAAACGTTATTATAGTTTTTCAATGTAGTTTTAATTAATTTTCTTTGAATTTTATCACCAAGACAATGAGCGTAGAACAGTACAATGATTGCTATATTTGAATAGTTTGGTAGAACTACTGGATGGATACTGAGTACAAAATGCTTACTCTGTCATTTTCATAGTTTTGTTGTCTGTCATTTTAGAATGGACCCAATGGTTGCTTAAGCGCCACCATTCAATAAGCAGCTTTCGTAGAAGTAATGATCTTTCTTACAAGTCAACATTTTTTCACTAATTGCAATTTTCAATTTGGTCAATTTTTTCTTTCCATATTCCCCTCTATCGTGCTATACAGAACTATGAGGAGTTTGTTGCCCACAAAACTTGTTGAACATCATGGAATTCTTGGGGACCGTTTTTATCAATCGTTTAAATAGATCATTCTTAAAAACTTAGCTGTATGTTTAAATACATTTTTTGCTGACAAGTAAATTAGATAAACTCTTCAACGCCTTTTAAAAACTCTACGGCCAGGGTGAAGTCTATCATACATCCATGTCCGAACGGAGGAACTTCAATTTCATGCAACTCCAAAAATGTTTCGAAAATCTAGATATAAAGCTTTAATGCATTTAAATAATACTTCTTCCATTTTAAAATGAGTGTCGTTTTAGCCAAAATAATTGTTTTAAAATGAATGTCACTTTCAATTTTCAATGCAATAATAACTTTTTCTTTTCAATTGTACCCTTCAGTTAATAATACTATATATACACTACTTCCAAAGTAAAACAAATCAATAGTTAATTAAGATAATTTGGTAAAATAACATCTCTATTCCTATTAATTAATATATTTCTTAATACTGTATATGTGTAAAAATCTTAAACGACATTCATTTTAAAACGGAGAGGAGTATTATTTTGTCCACGACAATTAATTGTTGGTTTTGGTCCAAAATGCAAAACGGAATACAAAATATAGTTAAACAAAACATATAGACAACAATGGCAACTAAATAAGTTAACAAAAAAATAGCCCAGCATGCATGTAAGTTTCACTTTTATCATTTTTTTACACTAGTAAGGATGAATATTTAATATTTCCCTTAATACTTATAAAAACTGGAAGAGTGAAAACCTAGGGGAATTGAGTTCATGTCCTGTTAAGGCATCATTACTCTGAATTTTATCAAGCACAAAACAAGCTTTAACACAAAGCTGAAAATACAAAATTAAAAAACATTAATAAGAGCAATCATATTTATCATACCAACTATTCATGAAACTCAATCCTTCCTTCACAAACCAACTAGACTAGCTGCTGGGTAGAAAGTTAAACAAAAATGAAGACTAATGGATACAAGAGGAAAGGAAATCTCATTTTCATCTCAATTTGAATTCTCTTATGGATCAAAAAGGCCACTTAATACCGCGACATTTATGTCACAACATAAATTATGTATGATTTTTACTATTTTTATGTATGCATGTATGTGAATTTGATTGAATGTGTATGGATTTAGTTTAATGTGTTCAATATGTGTTCAATACGTTACTTTGATTGAATGTGTATGCGAATGAGTTTGAGTTTAAATGTGTTCAATATGAGAAGTGTTTACTTTCTTTTTTTCTTCTAAAAAAAGCTATCAAATTAAACCTCATATTATTTTAGGGTTAATATGTTTTTACCCCCTGTAATTTGGACAAGTTGCGATTTATCCCCCTGTAAAAAAAAAGTTTAGATTCCAACCATGTAAAATAAGAATCTTTGATTTTAGCCTCTGACCCATGTGACTGTGCAGAATTGCTGGCGTGGCGAGTTGAGTGGCATGCTGACTGTATAATTTAATTTTGTTTTTCATTTTTTTAAAGGTACACATGGCATTTGTGCCTATTTTTAATAAAAAAAAAAGTTAAATTTTTTAAAAAATTCAGGATTTTTTTATTACGAAAAATATTTTCCAAAATTTTGAAATATATATTTTTTCGAAAATTCCAAAATTTATAAATTACGAAAAATATGTATTTCAAAATTTTTTAAAATTATTTTTGAAAATTTTGAAATATATATTTGAAATTTTTTATTTCAAAAAAAATATTCAAATTATTTTCGAAATTTAATACAGATTTTTTTTTTGAAAAAGAAGTTTTTTAAATTTTCTCAACAAAAAAAAATCTGGAAAATATTTTTATTTTTAAAAATCTGGATACAAATTTATTTAAAAATTTAGGAAAATTCAGATTTTTTTTACGATGTGTTACAAATTTGAGAATATTTTTTGATATTTAAAAATTGAGGATAAAAAAAATCTGGATTTTTTTTTAATATTTAACTTTATTGTTATATATTTGTTACATGTGTTATTTGTAATGAAAATTGAGGCCAAAAGAAACAATCAGTCCAAAAGAGCTGAAAGGGGTTGTTTTCTTTATATATATGTATTTCCCAATAAATTATATTAAAAATAAAAAAATTCCTAAACTTACTATTTTGAAACTTTTGAAATTTTTTTTTAAAAATACAAATTAAATTAAAATTTTAAAAATATTCAAAAAAAAATAAAATAAGCTAATTTTTGAATGTTTTGGTAAAAAAATTCCAATTTTTTTTCGTTTTTTTAAAAAAATTGATTTTTTTTTCTTATTTTTAAATTTTTGAAAATTAATTTTCAGTTTTTTTAGTTTTTATCTTTTTAAAATTAATTTTTTAACCCATTACACATATGTCAGGTTTTAAAAAAAATAAAAATAAAAATTATTACACAGTGGCGTGCCGCGTCAATGTCCATTACACACGTGTCAGGTTTTAAAAAAATTAAAATTAAAATATTAAACAATGGCGTACCATGTCAGCATCTGGATGGGGTCAGTGGTGTTTTGTGGAGAATCTTTATATTACATGGGTGTGTTGTGGAGAATCTTCATATTGTAGGTTGATATCTAAACTTTTTTTTTTTTTACAGGAGGATAAACTAAAACTCGCCCAAATTATAGGGGGTAAAGACATATTAACCCATTATTTTGTTCTTCAAATTGCATGATCTTTATCTCAAAACCGATTCAAACTAAACTATCAACACCCACAATTTCCATAAAATATGTATGTTTTTAGCAATAGTGAGGGTGTATGTAATAAAGCCATTTTAAAGTTTCAAGTAAGATCCAAGTCCAAGTCCAAGTCCAAGTCCAGAATGCGTTCCATATGGTCTAGTCTATTACTTCTATTAATAGTTAATAGTCTATTTTTTTTTGAGGAATTTAATAGTTAGTAGTCTATTAAAACCAATGTCCACCCATTTAACTAAATTGTCCTTTACTAAACTCTTAATGCCACTAATTTGATGTGCTTCATCATCAATTTGCTATTAAATCATAAGAAATAACAATATATTATGATATAAATATAGGAGCTTCATCATCAATCTGCTATTAAATGAAGAAAAAAAGAATAATATATTATTATATAAATATAGAAAATGGTTTATTCTCCCATCTCAATCTCATGTCATAAATTTAGGAAAACAATTTTTGTTTTCTCTCTTATGTTATATAAAAGAATATAATTTATTCCTAACATATAAAAGAAAATAGTTTATTCCTATTTCTTTTAATCACTTAATCTCGCTAAATTTCACATAAAAAAATATATTTAATAGAAACAATAAATCTTCTAAAATAATCATGAGTTTTCAAATAATCACATAAACACTACATTAATATTAATATTTTAAAAATATTCACGAGTTTTAAAATTTTATCATATCAACTTTCTAAATGTAAAGACATTTAATCCGCAACGAAGGCGATGTAAATATTTAACGGTGTTAATAGAAACAACACATTAATGCTGATATTTTAAAAATAGTTACGAGTTTTCAAAATTTTATCATATCAATTTTCTCATATCAGTCATAATTTCCCCCCACATATATAAGCTCATAATATCATCCTTAAAATCTCAAATTCTATTATCTCTTACGCCAATTTGAGTGAATCAGTTTAACTTATTAAAAAAAATTAGCAGTATTCATCATTAGAGTTGTCAAATGGGCCGACCAGGCCTAACCTGCATCGAATCGGTGAACCAGGGTCAATTTTGGGTGTTTATCTTAGGCCCTTAATATCTATAAGGATGTGTATCTAGAAGACCTTAGAGATATTAGAGGGGCCTAAAGAGAAACATTCGTTATTTTTTCATGCTTTTTTAATGGTCCGACCCGCATTAAAATAGAGGGTTGTTGCGCCGGTCCAATAGACCTGACTTATTTTGACAGCTCTATTCATCGTGTGATTGGGGATAGTCAACATAAAATTGATAATGTTAGTGATAATTATTAGGGTTGTTTGAGGTGCGGTTTAGATCGGTTTTGAAACAAAATGTCAACCAATCAAAAATAAAAAACACACGCAATTCGGTTCGGTTCAGTTTGGATGACCATTCTAAAAAAAATTAGAACCGATCAGAACCAAATATATGCGGTTTAATTTGGATCGAATTTTGGATATCCAAAATGATTTTTTTTTATTTACTTTTTTATAAGAATATATTTTTTTTATTAATATTAATATTACACAAACACGATAAAATAATAGGTTTGATGCAAAATATAATAAAAAATTAAAATTACAGTATGAAAATTATAGATTATTTTTTAAACATATGAAGTAATAAATAATAATATAGATTAAATTAGCGCAGTATATAGGATTAAAAACCAACATACAATATAATAATGCAATATATAATACTAATAAAAGAATAAATAAGTATTAATATTTAGTTTTGTGGTTTGGTTTGGTTTTGAAAAAAATGATCTGAAATCCGATCCGATCTTTACGGTTTTTACAAACCAACATCGAGAAGCATCCAAAAATATTCGGTTTTTTTGCAGTTTTTGGTTTTTGAATTAGTTTGCGGTTTTATTTTAGATCGGTTTAAATTTAAACACTCTTAATAATTATTGTTTAGTAAAGGGACGTTTTCTTTTGCTTTTGGGGGAGGCCAAACAAAATTTATCAACTTTACCTCTGTTTGCTAGACTAGAAGAACAGTTAGTACAATTTGTCCCAGGCACCATCAGAAAAGTCTAAATATTCGTTTTCCAAATTGTAATTATTCTGCCCTTTTTACCGGAAACATAACAAAACAATCAAATTATTTATTTATCGAGAAAAAAATCCTTTTTTTTATTGAGAAACAAATAGATAATAAACTGATAAATATGTGTTAAATTATACCACCAGTACAAAAAATAATCTACAAGTTCATTGAATTACATTTAATTTTATTCGACTTGAAGGATTAAATATCAGTCTCTACAATTGCACGTTGAGATTTCTAATTTACACAAAAATTACATTTATATTTTAGCGATGCACAACAGCAAGCGCATGATTAGTCAAAAGAACAACTAGCTTTGCTTCATTTCATGTCAACCAATTAATGTTTGAACATTCATTAGTTATTTGAACTCATTTTTATTGGTCTGATGTTATTGACTTCACTTGTGACTTTGGAGTATCTTTGGAGTATACTCCCTCCGTCTCACAATATTAGTCGTTTAAGGTTTGTGCACGATTATCAAGGAAATGATTAATTGTTTTGATTTCAATGACAAAATTAGTAGCATTTACTAAAAAACCCTTAATAATTGTAGTCAATGGAGTAGTTAAGTTGAATGAAATTCAATAATGGTTTTTCTATCATGTGCAAATTTGCACATGTTAAGAAGTTTAATATGGTAACTTTGACTTGGAACTTGTACATTTTATATTAAATATGTAGTTTTTTAATAAATTATTATTATTTTCAATGAAAAATTACTACTTTTAGATATCTTAACATGTGCAATATTGCACATGTTAGACAAACCCATTCAATAAATAAGGATATAATACTGGGAAAAATAATAAATGATGCATTTGTATTGTAAAGTGACAATTATTTTAAGAAAAATAAAAAATGTTAAAGAGACAAATATTATGAGACAGATGAAGTACTTCTCACAATGTCATATCGATTCTATCAATGATCATTTTAGTGGACTAGTTAAACTTCTTAAAAAAAAATGATTAATCTTTTCTGTCATTGTAAAAAAGATATCAAAGAGAGATTAAAAACCAAAACCAAATTGTGCAGCTTTTCTTTCATCAAAGACATACTATGCTTTTTCTTTGCTTTACTTCTTTCTCATTCTTTCTTTTTTTAATATTAATTTCTTTTGGACAATTGGTCTCTTATCATTGTCTACTTTGCATCACTCCATCGAAGGAAAAAACAAATAGAAAGCATATTAGATACACAATGAAGATTCAAGAGAAGAAGATAAAGAAAAAAACAAAGTCATTTCCTTTTATATAGTAGAGCCAAACTCATACAAAGCATAATACATTAATGAGTGTAAGTGATGCATGCCAGAAGCATTAAGTACCAAACCAGCAACCTCGTATGCATCTCTTACATCCCACGATTCCATCATAATCATAACATAAAAACATAATCAAAAGTAAAAAGAAAATTAAAGAAAATCAGTGACAAATACATAAAGAAAGATGCAACATACAAAATTAAAAAAAAATAAACTAGTAAAAGTTAAAGGTAATTCGGACCGCTACCCTCAATTCCCCGCAATGCAATATTCACACTCTCCCAATTCTGATGTGCTAGAAATTCGGGAGAGTGTAATTGCAAAGCCTTTTTTGTGTTGATGGTTGTTACACCATTAGTGTTTAACAATATTTAATGAATTACCCTTCCACACTACGCCACCGTCGTCTTCGACAAAGCTAGCATCTTCCACGGTTGCCGTTACTGTGAAAGACACATTCTTACTGGCCATGTTAATTTTTTTGGGTGGTAGGAAAAATTTAAGATTGATAGTGTAAGATAAATGGCCAAGGTATAGAAGAAACACTTGAAAGAGCTAGTGAGTGAGAGTGAAGAAGCTTAGGGACAAGGGGAGACATGATGGGTCGTATATAAAGGCGAAGTTTTAGCTTTTGGTTTATTATTATTATTTTTTGTTTTATTTTTTATTTATATTAAATATACCTAATGTGCATGTGAGGGAAGAAAAATAAAATAAAAAAGCAAGAGTTGAAATTGTTGGTCTAATATGGTTAATGGCATGTTTGTGGGGAACGGCAAAAACTCCACTAACTCGGCATCCAAGGCTCTTGGAATTTTCATATTCAATTTTTGATGGTTTGAAAGGCAAAAAATTGTAGGGTTTTGATGGGGTTTGTTTGTCATTGTATGTGAACATGGGTTGTTTGTGGGAGTAGAAAATTGGTGTTTAAGTATTTATCACTAAGCTCAACAAAGAAGCTTTTATGGGCAACTTTTTGGATTTATTACCTTATTATTGATATTGAAGGTTGGGAAAGGAAAGATTATGCGTAGTGTGTAGTGGGGCATTACCCTTGATTGGAGTGAATGGATATGGGGGCGGGTGATTGGCCCAAGATGCAGCTAACCCCACCAATTTGTGCATCCAATTTTACGCGGATGATTGAGTAATGAGCACCAAATTCTTCTATGATTAATACTTAACTCAATTCATTGTTTAAAAAAAACAAGAGTAAATTACACCCCCTCTCCTGAAAGATGTTTGAATTACATTCTTCTCCCTTCTTATGCTAAAATATACACTCCCCTTCCTTGAAAAGTAAAAATTATACCTATCTCCCTTATAAGATGTTTGAATTACAACACCCTCCCTTAATAATTAAATATGCACTACACTTTAATCTATTTTAACATAAATAAATACTTTTATGATATATATTAATTTTGAACCACCATTTAAGAAAAATTATTTCATTTCTTTATAATTTAAATATCAATGATAATTAAATTTAAATATTTTGCTATTGATTTTATATTTTAGAGTATAAAATTAACTTTTAAATAACCATTCTTTATTGTCTTTAGTAATTTTTCACATATTTTAATTTTATTTTCGGTTGTTTCATATTTTATAATAGGGTTTAAAACTACTTGATAATGAAATTGTGAATAATAAATAGCGAAAAAATATGTATTCAATTTTTTATTATATTAAAATAGACTCGCAACACAATTTTTTTAGAAGTGTGTTAGATTATTATTTTTTTGAAAGATTATTAGAAATAAAAAAAAATATTGAGGGAGTAAAGTGTAGATTTTAACATAAGAGAGGAGGGGAGTGTAATTCAAACACCTTTGAGGGGAAGGGAGTGTAATTTACTCAAAAAAACAATTCACTATATACAATAATTTGGAGTTAGTTCATACTGAAATCAAGTGTTTCCGCCATTATGTTAATCTTTTGAAACTCATTAGGGTGTTTATGGTTAAAGAGTGAATAATCTCGATTCATCACATTCTTCAAGAAGGCTATGTGTGCACGAAAAGAGTAGTTTGAACTGAAGAATGAAAAAGAGGAAATTATTGGACTGAAGTAAGGAAAAGTTAGTGGTTTGTAGTTTATGAATATAAGACCATTCACACAAAATATCCTCATTCCCTACGCATTATGAAGTTTAGCTACATAAATTTGGGGAGAAGATGAAATTGTGAAAAACCATATAGTTGAAGAAGAAAACTCTAGGAAAAAAAATGGAAAACAGGACAACTGGTTTGTCACATTAGACACATTTTGTCATGACACATAACTTAAATGGTGTTTATGTACGTTTTCGACGGAAAAGACTAACTTGAATGAATTTTTATAAAGGACCAAACAAACACTTTTAAAAGCAAAATGACCAATTTACACCTCAAAATAATGTAAGTATCAAGAAATATATTTGAGTTTAGATTCTACTCCGTTTTTATTTCATTCATAATCTAACATTGTCTACAAGCGATTTGAAGGTATAATATGTAGTTCAACCACACCGGTTGTTTTGATGTTATGACTTAAGACCAGGGACGGACCCACTTATATCACATTGTGGGCCAAGGCCCTCACTTCGATTTTTCTACCATATATATGTTTATTCCTTGGTTTTTACGCGACTAGAAGACTCCTACCACCAATTAGACTTTCTCTCCCCCACCGCCGTATACTCTCCTACCGCCGTACACTCCTGTTTCTGCGTTTCCAACCACCACGCCTCCATCAACCCAAACAGTTCAGATGAAGCCTTTTCGCGTGGTGGTGCGATGAGATCATTTCTCCGCACCACCGATTCACCATGTCTAGATCGTTCTCTCTGTTTTTCCTCCGTCGCACCAGCAACGGATCTAGCCTCTTTCCGTCGTCGTTTTCGCCGCCGGTTTTGTCTGGAGCTTTTGGTTAGTGCCGGAGACTATCTGGGTTTCGATCTAGTCCTGGGTTTGGCAGATTTGGAGTTCTGTAGCTGCCGCCTCCTTCACGGCGGTGGTTGTGGGTTGCGCTGCTGCTGGTCTCCACAGGAGTGATGTAATCTGATTGTTGTGGTTGTTAATACGTGGCTGTGTTATGCAATCTGATGCGAACTCGGTACATGTCGTGGCAAGTTTGGTTCGGATTCTCGTTGATCTGGGTCAACCTGTTTTAATTATGTTATTAGGCACTATCCAGTATGTCCTTCGGCGGCTTATGTCGGAGAATTCAGATGGATTTGAGCTCGAAAGGGCTGATAAAGCTGCTGTATTTTTATTGACAGGGGCTATTGGTTCGTGAATCTTTATGTGTTGACAGTTGATTCATACACCGTTTCTTTAAAAGTTTTCCCAAAAAGTTGGGTTTGATTATAATTAGGCCTGTCTTGGTTACTTTGGTTCCCCGAAAGGGGAGATTTTAGCTTGTTGTTGTCTTGCAGGGAGTTGATGGATCTTGAATTGTTTCTGTGTTGGCAGACGATTCATACGCTAGCTTAAGATTCACCATTCATTTTGTTTGGATTGGACTGTAGGGCTCGAAAGGGTGTAGCTTGCTGCCATTATTGCAGGGAGTCGATGGTACATGAATTGCCTCCATGTTGACTGAGGGTTCAATCACCGCATAGAAGACCTTTAATTAGTTTTATGATTAATTAGAGGTTGATACACTTGTGTGTTGTTTTAATTTCTGTATTACCCGTTTGGGGTCGACTGACACACTTGTGTGGTTTTATTGGGTTAGGTTTATGTCCCCCCAATTTTATTTTTTTGTAATTTTTCCCCCTTTTTTAATAATATATATGAGCAATTGACACAAGATTTGAGTAGCGTACCAACTTAATTGGGCATTACTCTTTTCTTTTTGATGTCAATTTGCTTTTGGCTTAAAAAAAAAAGACCACTTATAAGTATAATACTGATGTATGCAACCATTTTAAGGCATCCATTTCTCCCCTTTATTTTTGTCTTTCTTTAATTTTAAGTTTAGAAAAATATACCATAAATAATACTTCATTTAGTCTTTTTTATAAGAGACAAACGAGTCAACAAAAATTGATATATTTCATTCATAATATAAACTAAATATATTAATTTTTGTCGAATCATTTATCTTTTATAAAAAGGATCTGAGGGAGTATTTATGTTTTCATTTTGAATTTAACTTGTATGATTCGTTGATGTACAATTATTTTACATATGTATTCAATGATGTGTTGCTACATCTATTAATAAATATGACAACTCATGCGTTTTTATATTCATGAACTCACATGACAACACATTATTGGATGCATGTGTAAAAAATAGTACTTTGAGAGAGTAGACTAAAATTCTTTCATATTTTATTTTTCTTTTATTTGGTTTCTTTTTTAAAACATACTTTGTCTAATGTTTTTGAACTTAAATTGAATTTATTTATTCATTATTTTAAATATGGCCCCCATTCCTCATATTTTCTGGGTCCGTCCCTGCTTAAGACGACTACACAAAGAGTCTAACCCAAAAAACTATTGATCAATTCTACCTAAGACTTCTAACATATGATCCAAAAACTACTTCTTTGATCAAGATTACCCAAACCATAGTGCATTTTGATCAAGAAACATACTCCTTGCATCTTAATGTTACATATATCATCAATTTTTCTTTTACATTTATGTATTCTCTCTACCACTTCATTGTTCCTTCACACTCTGTTTATCTAAATAGTTCAATAGTTGTTCACAACCCAATTCACGAATATGCGGACAACTTTTTTGTCATGACATTTACTGAACAATTTTCCTAGTCGAGCCAACGTGCATCACTTGATGAGTTGATGTCTAGTGTGGACTCCACAAGAAATGTCAACATTTTGAACTATAGGATATCACAATGGCATGCGTATTTGAAATTTTAGGAATAGTTGCAGTAAAAGGTAAGACAAGGAGAAAAAATACACTTACAAATTCTACCCTTCACTCATGCAATCTCCCTTGGCTTTCTTTGACAATTATTACCTTTCTTTAAGATCTTATTCCTTTGTTTTATTATGCATATAGTAATTGATTATCTTTTGTACTTCTAGTTTTTCTTTCTAAGCCAAAAAAATAATATTATGGATGAAAAAAGAAAAAAGAATAAAGAATAAAGAAAATAGGATAAGGAAATAAAAACATTTGTATATGTATTTTTTTTTTAAGGAAACATTTTTATATGTATTTGTTTCCTAGTTTAGATTTCTATTTAGCAATATTGAGTCGCTGGCTTACAACTTATAAAGTAATATGTTCAAAGTAGAGATGTTTGACAATATCAAGTCACTAACTCATAACGTTTTTGAGATGATAGTTTTAAGTAGAGTTTGATTTTATAACTTATAATGTACCACATTTTCTCCTATTTTTATCATCATTATCTTAATTGAAACAATTTAAATATTAAAAATGTATGTTAATACCATCTTATGTTTTTGAGTTGGTTCAACCACTAATTTTACTATACACTTTAAATTCAACCATTGACTTATATGTTATCCATCATCTGCTAAAAATTCATCCACTATCGGTTGCCTTATCTACCATCAACTATTTTTTACCAAACAGTACTCCCAGTGAATTTTATTTTTTAGGTGCAAAGTATTCCTAGTTAATTATTGTATTTGTTTGAAACTATTTACATCTATATATTCTTAAAATAAAATGAAATAAATGCCCCTAAAATTATTGTGCTTGGTTATTTATAAACATCTTTTCCAATTATTGTGTAATGATAGTAAGGTTGTTGGAAAAGGATGAAAATTGTTTTGTCTTCTAGCAAGCACCAAAAGGGTATGCAAGTGGAATGGAAATGAAATTAGGGAGGTAGGGCTTGGATTATAAGAAAAATAATGGACACCAAAGTCGTTGTCTACCACATTGCTGGTATGATGAAAGATTAAATTTGAGACAAATAGAAACACACTTTTGATCATGATAGGGAAAGAACGCACCTGTACTAACAAAATGTGCTGCACAATCACTTTACTACAGATTTGGCCACCAGAACAGAAAAAAAAGCATAAGAATAAGTCAGCGGTATATAGATTCCTTCTTCTTTTAGCTATTTTCCTTTTTTCTCCCTCTCTGTCTTTGTTGGTTGAAAAATAAAAAGCCAATTTCTTCTAGAATATTAATGTAATAATGCTGATAAGACGTATAGATTTGTTTGAATTGAAGAGAGATCCACCAATGAGATGGTTATCAGGAGAAATCAGGGAAGACAATGGGCTTGATATTGGTAGAATTTGGATTAAAACAATCAAATTTGATTAATTTGGATTTTCATTTTGATACAAAATGTAAAAAAACTATAACAAATGACTAACTAGAACATAATCAACTTTTTTTGAGGTTGAACAGAAATAGAGAATCAACTTAGTCACATGAACTGATTTGAGTTGGATCATTAAGATGAATATCAATTAAAATAGTTAAAATTTTCAAAAGAAATGAACAAAAAAGATAATAATACTGTAAAAATTAAAATTAAAATATCAATATCAATTTGTTTTCAAACATTGTTTAAATGCCTAAAAGTACCATCACACATGCCTTCATTGAATTGAAAATACAGTATATTCAAACTTTTTAACTTTATCCACTCACTTGAAATAATCCTATGAAATGATAGCTCGTCTAGCAATATAGTGCAACCAACTGACTAACACATTTGACAATAACAAGATAAGGTAGCATGTGTCGTCGTCGCATGTTTATGTTTTTTTTTAATTTTTTTTTCAAGGAACGTTTATGTATTAATAATCACAGCCTCACAGGTGATTATCAACTTAAAAGAAAATCACAGGTGATTGTGCGCAATTCTGCGTCAGCATCACCTCATAATTATGTCATGAGGGTTTTGAACAATTATAAGACTAACTTAATCACGTGCTAATTGTTTTTTAGGAAATAATAAACTCATTCTATTTTATTAGAAATCAAATTCAAAATAAAAGATGGTACATCAATGAAAATATGGGGACTAGTTAAGAATAAAGTATCTCGTGCAAGAGTATGAACTATCTCATTGTTTGTCTCTAATTAAATTCAACATGAGAGTTTTCAAGAAATAAGTGGGAGCATCGTTTACATTCATAAAAAATGGCTCCAAATTCCAAAATATCATTTTTACCTTTGTTTTAATGATCTACTACTCTTTTGACATCAACTTCAAAATCAACATTTGAAAGTTGTAGATCATACACACCGGGGAATGCATGTAAAAGTCCCAATGCTTCCCTAATGTCTCTTGGGCTTATTGGATTGGACCATAATGTTTTAGCTAGTACGAAACACCATTCGGTATCCGAGATGGACAGCTCAAACCCAACACAATTCAAAGGTCTGGAGAAAGATGCATCAATATTACATTTAAATCAATCCAATGGCGGTTTCCTCCCTTCCACTTGTTCTTGTTGTGTGTTGCTTCCTCTACTGCTAAATCAGCAACTGAACCTGCAACAGTTGTGTTCACATACTGGCCATTACACGTCTTGCCACTGTTCGCTCATTTCCAATCTGCCGACATGTGTTTCACTCTTTCTATAATTTGATTACAACTTTCTAGAACTTGCTGCCAAACTCGTAAATTGTGACTCTTCGATATGCTCGGCCATATAGTTGAAACAACTTGTTTGACTTTCGCACACCAGACACATAGATGGACAAAGAAACCTCTATCAATCAATATTACATGAGTCGGTAAACACACTCAAGAAATTCTCCAAAGCTAGTTCTTCACCTTTGGATGTGTTTTAGTTTCCAAATTCCTGCCCAATCACGTGCTAATTGTTAGTAACAGTATATTTTCAACATTCACTGTTATAATCATTCTTTTATTTGATGATATTCATACGAATATTACACTTTGAAAATGAATCCAACTTGGAAGATCCGCATGATTATTAATTTAACAATTAATTACTACTCCCTCCGTCTCATATTAGATGATCTATTTGATAGTGTCCACTATTGACCTAACATATTTTGACCATATTTTTCTACTAATATACAAAGATAAATAATATCATATAATATGTTGGATTCATCTCGATGAATATTTTCAAAATATCAAATTTTCATAATTTTTTTCTAATATATAATTAAAGATTTTAAAGATAAAAAATATGCATTAGTATGTGTGACAGAGTCAACCTAAATCGATGTATTTAAATTAGGGGAATGCTAACCAGTGTCCCAAGAACAATGATTAAACATCTAAAACGAGTAAGCCTCTCTTTGGTAAAAATAGTGGTTGACTGATAAGCTAGCTTATAGCTTATAGCTGATGACTGATAGCTTTTAGCTGATAGCTTATAGCTGATGGCTGATGACTGATTGAAGTGTTTGATAAAATTAGCGGCTCAACTAGCTAATAAACGTAAAATGACATAAAAAGACATTCTTAATTCATAATAACAACAAATAATATATGTTTTCCACTTAATTAACAGTTCAACTAGCTAATTAATTATTTTCCACTGAATTTTATTTTTACATTCATTTGAGTTTTATAACGTAAAAAATAATAATATATGTTTCTACCTATCCATTTTAAATTATAAAACTAAGATTAAAATTATAAACTAAAAAAAATGTTAAATTTAACTAACAAAGAATATTAAAAACGTAATTTTTTTACAGTATTGTAACAATTGACATTCCTTAAAAAAATATTGCAGCAATTGACAATAACATAACAAAACAAAACATTTTTTTTGAAAAAAAAATAACGTAACAATGCTTGTATATGTGCCTTAGAAAAGGCGTAACATTATATGTTTTATTAGAGAAAATATATATAAAAACAGCACCAGAGAAACGATATATATAAAAAAATGTTAGTCAAAACTATATATATATATAAACGTAACATGTTAGTAAAAGAAATTCAAAAAAAAAATATTAGTTAAAACAAAATATAGAACTGTAGCATTAAACAAATTATAAAGGGGTAGAATTGGATTTTAGATAAATCAATAAGGATAAAATTGGAAGAAAAAATATAAGCTACAAGTTATAAGCTCAAACGCTTCTTGGAATAGCGTCTGAAAAATAGCTTATAAACTCGTGAAATAAGTTATAAGCTCGTGGTAAAAAAACGTTACCAAACATAGTTTTTTTGTTCAAACGAGTTTATAAGCTATTCGCTATAAGCTCATTTTTTGGTCTTACCAAACAGACCTTAAGTTTTTATACTTGATCAAAAGTAACATTTTATATTTCAAAAATAAAATTTCTATTTGTAGCTAAATTCTTTAGCCATTATCCTGAAGACATTGATTAACAAGATTCCTTAACCATTATGATATTTGTAACATAACAGTTGTTAAGAAATCAACAAATAGAAACCATTAAACTGTACGTTTTTAAGAAAATTAAAGATATGAATGAAGTTCAATGATTTGATACTGGATGCATGGTATTGGTAGGAAGGAAAAAGAAAAGTGGGTGGAGGTGGGAGATGTGAAAGTGTGTGTTGTTACTGTTACTGTGTCTGAAGAAGGGTGAACAAAGAGCGGCGCGTGAGGCCTCGAAAGTGTATATAATGAGGCAACAACGTTGTGGTCCCTTTTATGCTTTTTTTACAGCAACAACACATTGGATCCTGCATGCTCAAAACTAAATCAACCTTCTTTATTTTAACTTTCCTAATAGTGTTTTCTGCTCTTTTCCTCCTTTTTATTTTGAGAAATGATATTTATACAATCATTTTTATACAATTTTTGTACAATTTTCTCTCTCATACTCACGTTATTTTTCTATTTTCTCTTTACTGTTTTTGACAAATGAGAAGGGAGAACAAAAAGTTGTCCCAAAAATTGTACCAAAAGAGTCGTTCAAATATCATTACTCTTTTATTTTTCATTGCCTCTTTTTCGTGGACTCTATTGGTGTATGGTTATGTGTAATTTTATCATGTTACCATGCATTCACATTAATCCATACATGAAACCTGCTTCTGCATCTTTTTTTCACTTCAGCTTTTAGACACATCAACCCTTAAAGTTAATCGGAATATACCTTGAACTAGCTAATCTGATCTCTAAAATAGTAAAATTGTATAATTTGGATGTATAGCTAATTTTTTCACTGCAGTGCAAAAGACCTTAAAATACAATGGTTTTCTACACACAAAAATGTGCATCTTACATTATTCATTTAGCTTCAAAATGCATATCTTTTTTTGGTTACACAAGAAAAGAAAAAAAAAAGCAAGTAAAAAGGAAAACTTTAAAAGGACGCACTAAAGCATCAGCTAACAAAAGATATGATAGACATGTCAAGTGTTCATTAAACATAATAAGATGATATTAACTACTACTCCCTCCGGTCTCAAATATAAGAAATAATTCTTTTTTTAAGTTTATTGAATAATTAATGTATCTGTTTTACAATGTAGACCAGATACATTAATTACTCAATAAACCTAAAAAAAGAATATTTTCTTATATTTGAGACCGGAGGGAGTACATTCTTCAACTTGGCACATTATGTCGTTTTTATCCCCAATTTCAACTAATTTTTTATATATGTAAAATTATTTATCGAACTTCTAATTAGAGTCTCTTATCATCGGTTATCACCTATTTCAATCAGATTTAACAAGCAAATTAATTGAATTTAACATCTATAATTTTGTATATCTATACCTATTTATAAAGGCGATACCAAGTTTTTGCATTATTATTTTCTTTGAATTTTATCATTTTTTAAATTATTTAATTTATAATTTTTTTAGATAGTTTATCCAATCAATCAAAAATATCTTTTTATATATCAAAATTTTAATAAAGAAATAAATAGAATGGACATAAATATTTTGTGGAGGCTAAGTATGACAACATTTATTCCTAGAATGAGTTCTCTCCGACCTTTATTGATGTACTACTACATTGAAAATCTCCAACTATCTTCATATTTATGGTTTAAACTACTTTCAATTGAATGTAAGACTTTGGATGTCCAATTAGCTTAGCTCACTTGAGGACATTACATATGTAGTGGTCGAAGTTTGAATCTTACGTGGTGATTTTAGGTACTTGACGGAAGAAGAAAAAAAAACTTTGAATTGCTCCTTGAATCACCGCTTTTGATTTTGTGGACAAGTTGAAACCTGACATCTGCAAGATTTCATCCTATATTGTGGGCCGATACTACACATTTAACCTTACGTGATTGTTTGCTTTCTCCCCCTCCTATATGCACAAAACTATCAAATTATATTACCAAAATCTTGCTTCTGATAATATTCTGCATTTTAAATGGTTGGAATTTGGTTGAGCCATCACCTTGGCTTAAACTTACAAGGGAAATATATGACACCTGTTTTTAATGCACCGTCCACCTTATATGTATATATCTTTTTTAAATAATTACATTATTATTCTATAAAGAACAAAGAAAAAAAACTTATTATCAAATATTTTCAACACAATTATATTTTCAACACAACGTTTATCTATTATTATTCCAGTCAAAAAAGATGTTTACCTATTCTTGTAATTTGTAAGACACGGATCTTACACCAGTAAAATTATATAATAATCATTGCATCCATGATGATATATGGACAAAATATTATTATTTTTTAATAAGAAAAAAAATTACTTTTATTCCAAAAATTCCCAAAAAAATTACTTTTATTCCAAAAATTCCCAAAACTAACGAGAGCATCTTCTTCACGGGTGCATGCAACACTTAAAGATGGTGGAAAATATTTTTTGGTGGTATTGACTTAGAATCTAAATGTGCTCCTCCTCAAAGTCTCGTTTCAATTATTTCGGTTATCAATTTATGTGGGCTAACTAAGCTTTTTAAAAAAACTACTTCTGAATTTTTTGACGCATCGTTAGTGTGTATTCGACTCTCTTAATCACTTGAATTGAATTAAAAAAGGTATGCCACAAACTCAAATTGATTTTTAAACTGAATCCATTCTTAGAGTCAAACAAAGGAGAAATAATTTGATTTTCCAAACCTAATTGATACCCGTCCTAAGTTTCTATTTCTTTTTTAATTAGACTTCTTTTCTTACCGGCACATAAGTGGCGGAGCCAGGAATTTTGTAGAGTCTGAGCAAAATTTTGACCGCAAATTCACATTTGACATAAAGAAAATGTGGGTTGTGGCAGATCTTGGCTGATATTTTTGGGGGTGTCAAATATATATAGAATATATATAAATTGTTACATACAGAATACATAAATTGTAAGTAGTCCAATTGGTTGAGTTTGCATGAATGCATCGTGTGGTTGCTGGTTTGAGTCCCATTAAAAGTTTTTTTAATGAATAAAAAAAAAATACATTTTAATTTAGAAAAATGGAGCTGACAGTACCTGAACTCGCGAGCTTATGGAGAGAAAAGACTTCACTTTCCATTTCACTGCATAAAAATATATGGTATACAACGGCTAATATAGTATTTATAGATTATCTAGGGGATACCATGGTTCCCATGTGTCCCTAAAGAGATCCGTCACCGAGTATGGGTCGAGTCCGAGTGTGTGCCCAGGCTAGCTGGGTGGTAAAACCGCCTTGGGCACAATGGTAATTGTCTGGTGTAGTTAAAAAAAAGAATAGTACTCTTGAACTATGGATTATGATTCACAGTAGTCAACAAATTGACACGGTCACAGAGTCAATCATAGGACAACCATCCGATGAAATCAACATTTCAAATTCATCTTCTACATTTTTTCAACATTAAACCCACAACAAAGGAAAGTTAAAAGGAAAAAGCTCTTGAAATTCATCTTATTTTCATTTGTCCACTTTAATTCATCTTCAATTTTCTAACCCAATCAAAACACATAGTCCAGTTGTGAAAAATTGAAAACTAAAAATTTGAAAAAGAGTAAAATATGAAACAATTTTAATTGTGGAGTCACTTAAACAACTTTAACTTTAACATCGTCGGGTCTATCACCAGAATTTGATTAAAAAAAGTTTCAACCTCTCAAACAGCGGTTACTCTAAGCAACAGAGATACGTAGTTGGTTACGGGTTGAAGACCGAAATTGCAACAAGGTTTTTACCATGGATGCAAGATGAAGAGATGAGATTCGACATTGGATTGACGGTCATGTGAATGCAAGAAGGATAAATATCCACTGTTTATTTGGGAATGGTTTCAACCATGGAGCTTCAAACCACATATGTTTCTCTGTTTCCTTTCCTGTGTTGCTGGTCTACAGTAGGGACGATGATTATTTTTACTATTGATATAATCGAACAGTTGCACTATGATGGACTGTGTGACTGTGTCAATTTGTTGAGTGCAGTGAATCCCAATCCTTGAACTATAGAGTTTAATTGCCAAACCATACACGAGTGAATATTTTTTAAGTATATTCAATTAGGTGGCATTTCGCCTGGGGCCGTGATGTTTTTCCCACCATGGGCAAGTTGGATTTATACCATTAGATTAAAGTGGTGTACTGGTCTTATCATGGTCTTCCTGTATTTTATTCATCCTCTGCTCTGGAATTTTTCACGGGAATCAAATAATCTTCCACCCCTCTCTTTTCCATGTCTCCACCACCACTACCACCATCACCACCACCACCAAATAGAAGCATTTGCTTCCAACCTCTCTTGTTCTCACGTAAACATCATCACCACAAACATCACAAACTCATAAAACACCAACATCAACAACTTGTTAACCCAAACAAAATCATTCATTCCTTGAAACCTTAATCTTTTTTAAACCCATAACCATTATTAAAATTAAAGTTAATAATTCAATTATACGTACTATAGACAACTTTTTTCTCATCACTCGGAGAGATAATTATTCCAGATAATTATTCCAATCTGTTTTGTAAATGGTTGATAAGTGCCAGGAAGTAGTAATTTTAATGAAGATTTATGGCACTTTTGTAACTTGTTTTGCAAGTTATCAAGGAAAAAGCCGAGAGATAATTGACTTTAATCTTTCTATGCTTTATCTATCTTACTTTACCTAATTTTGCAGGAAAGTTACTCAAGGCATTGAGCAAAGATGGAAAACAAGCAACAAAGTGCAACAAGGCCAAAAATAGGCAGAACAACAGGTTTGCTCGCCCTCAGTTCGCCCTCAACTCGCCATGGCGAGTTAGCAAAGAAAAAAAATAGGCAGAGAGGCATGTTTGCTCGCCACCAGCTCGCACCCAACTCGCCATGGCGAGTTAACAAAGGAAAAAATAGGCAGAAGCTCATGTTTGCTCGCCATGGCGAGTGGAGTTACTTGGGAGGCGAGCAAGGGCGATTAAAACTCCCCAGGATGACGTGGCACAAACCCAATGGGGAAGAAACCTCAACTCGCCATGGCGAGCAAAAGAACTCGCGAGGCGAGTTGATGCAGATGGGAAAGCTTATAAATAGAGCCCTTGATCATTTCTTGAAGGAGGCTTTTATTTTTTACAGAAAAATACAGACAGATACTTAGAGAGAGAGATAGGGCTTGGTCTTCATAGAGTGAGAGTGATAGAAGTTTGATTCTTCCACATTTGGTGAGAAATCACAAAGTTGTATTGAATCTTTTCCTTTCAATTCATTCTT
>Ga0228710_1002596_pt1 | contig 28573 bp, 21 predicted proteins | sample MedpolnodulmetaG_FD_177995 | JGI IMG/M metagenome (GOLD analysis project Ga0228710, IMG submission 177995) | Root nodule microbial communities from Medicago polymorpha collected in Santa Monica, California, United States - pink nodules | ecosystem: Host-associated > Plants > Roots > Nodule... | reverse complement strand
CAAGTTTGATTCTACGTATTTAAATTTTGCATTCTAAGCTTCTTTTTTTTTTTTGACAGAAACTTTTTGCATTCTAAGCTACATACAAGTTTTCTTTAAAAAAAATTAATGTTTATACCACATCAATTTGCAACTGTAACGCTCCATTATATAAGTCAACCTTAAAATAACATTTACAAGTCAACCTTAAATAAGTAATTAACGTGTGATTTGGGCATTGGACCATTACTCGTGTATTCCGAGATTTTCGCTAGCAGCAAGATTTTCTTTTTGAGTTATATATATAGTTTGTAGTTATGTTGCTATTCTTCATATCATTTTTCACAAAACATTGTCTTCTATATCTTTTGCTACTCCAAGAAAAAAAAATGAAGTTTCTTATTGCTATTTGTATTATCATGGGGACATGTGCATGCCCAGCCATGTCTCGAACACGAGTTTGGGTATGCTCCATTTAGGTTAAGCTCCATTTACTCCATTTAGGGTTTGAATGCAAGACATGTGACAAAATCATATTTAACGGTTGAGATTTTAAATTAAAAAACATTTTTTTGTATACTGAAAATACATGATAATCCGCTCAAAAATAACAATCACGTTTCCTCTTCTTCTTGTAGCAGTCATAATCAATCTTCCTCTTCTTCTTGTAGCAGTCACAGTCAATCTTGAGACCATAACTTCTCTTCAAAATTGAATTCAAAATCGACAAGAATTGTTGAATAAAATTACAAAAGGAAAATTTGTATTAGAAAGGAATGAAGAAGAGATGGGTAAAAGAAAAATAGGGATCTGGGTTGAGAGAGGAGAAGATGAGAGGAAAAGCTTGAGAGAAGGAAGTTGGTCGAATGAAAAGAGAGGGGTACAAGATTGGTTTTTAATTTGTTATTATCCTATATTTTCAGTATACAAAAATTTGTTTTTTAATTTAAAATCTCAACCATTAAATATTTTTTTGCCACATGTCTTGCATCCAAACCTTAAATGGAGTAAATGGAGCTTAGCCTAAATGGAGCATACCCAGACTCCTCGAACACTGTCTGAATCATCTGTTGTTGAAGCACATCAACAATGGATGATGAAATATGGACGCACATACACAAATAGTTATGAGATGGAGAAACGCAAAAAGATATTCAAGGAGAATTTAGAATACATTGAAAATTTCAACAATGTTGGTAACAAGAGTTACAAGCTTGGCCTAAATCCATATTCTGATTTAACTAGTGAAGAGTTTATTGCTTCACATACTGGATTCAAAGTTCCAAGCCAACTTTTTAACTCCAAGATGAGGTCAGTAGAAGTACCCTTCAACTTCACCGATGATGTTCCAACAAATTTTGACTGGAGAGAACAAAGAGTTGTCACTGACGTTAAGAACCAAGGATAATTATAAGGCTTAATAGGTTATTTGGTCTCTTATTTAATTTCAAGTTTTCATTTTGGTCCCATAACTAATAAAACTCACGTTTTGGTCCCTTAATTTTCCCTCCGTCTGTCAAATAAATCTCTTCTGTCAAAAAAATTGGCTTTCGTTAGTTTTTATCATCTTCAACTCTTTCCTTCATCTTCTTCCTCATCTTCATACAATATCATCAATATTCATCAAAAATCCAGAAGAAAAAAAACACCCAAACAACAACAACATCCAAATCATTTAACTTCTTCAAAAATACATTCAAATTCATAAATCCATAAAAGAAAAAAAAACAGATTTTTTTTCTTATGAATTAAAGAATTCAAAAGAGGCAAACAACAACTAAATATAAATCTGCACAAATCAATTACACAACAACAACATCATCTTCAACAACAATTCTACACAAATTAATATACAACAACATCATCATCATCATCAATTCTACACAAATTAATACAAAAGAAAGATAAAAAAAAGGATTAAAACCAATCTGCAAAATCAAACGAAAAATTGGGGAAAGAAGTAAAGAGAGTTTCTGGATCTGAAGCTGAATTGGAGAATGAAGCTGAATCTGTATGTTATTTTCTGAAAATTTGTGTTGAATGAAGGCGCCATATGCATGTCTTTCTTTATACCCATTCCTTTAAAATAGAAGGTCGTGAACCATTTTTCTGGCGCGGCGGTGAACTTCGGCACAGTGGTCGCGTACAAAGTTCTTTCGATTGCGAAATAAACAGAGGGGTTTTGTTGTAGAAATTACAAGGGAGGAGATGATGATTTTAGTTTTTCCAATGGAAACACATGGTGGCCGGAAGACATGAGAAAAGGAGGTGGTTTTGAATTTTTAACATCTCCAATATGAGCAATAAAATAGTGGGTTCTGTAAAGGAAAGGTAAAGGAATTCAATGGTGGTGGTAGAATTGTGAAAGGAGATCGAACGGAGAAGCAACAATTGCTGAAAGTTGGTGGTGGTGGTTTGGGAAGAAGAAGAAGAAGCGTGTTGTGTTGTTCCAGAAAGAGAAGAAATAATGGGATATAAAGTTAGATGTTGTTGGTTCACCGTAAGATACAGTAGACATGCATGATCTAATGGTCATCTATTAATAAAAACGATCAAATGGTTTATATTAAAATAATTAATAGGATCTATGGTGGATCACCCTTAAGGTTGGTTCACTATAGACATTTGAGGTTAAACTTAACGATCAGGGATTTATTTGATAGACGAGGGGGAAATTAAGGGACCAAAACGTGAGTTTTATTAGTTATGGGACCAAAATAAAAATTAATTAAGGGACCAAAGGATTTATTAAGGCTAATTATAATGACCTCTTTTCTTAATTTATTCTTGAAAAACAAATGTTTCTCATTAGTTGTCTTAGAGCATGCATTTTTAAAAAATAAAAAGCATGAATTCAAGTTGAGAACTTTGGATTACCTCAAACCAGCAATCGCACGCATTCATGTAGTGGATATATTTGTGGTCATTGGATCCACATGGAACAATCCTCATTTCAAGTTAAGTATTTTAGTTTTAAAAAAAATCTCGATCGTTCAATCTTGATCCAATAACCTTGAATGTTGATTACGTGAATGCAGGGATTACCGGCGGTAGGCAGTCAACTCCTAGGTAAGAACATCTCCAATTATGCAACTAAGCTTTCATATCATATCACAACGTCAACCTTAAATACTCTAGAGCTGCTTTTTTCTTGGTGATATGTTTGTCGGAGTCACCGTATCTAAAGTGACTTTAGTAAAACTTACACTTTGAAATATGAGCAAAGATACGATGTCATCGTGATTTTGTCCAACTATTATAATTATAAATTCTACTTTATGAAAAGTCAACTTAGTAAGGGTAACCAAATGATTGGAATATAACCTTTATTTGAATCTCACTCAAACAGTCTTTAACCATATTTTACTTATTTTATGGTGAAACCCCAATACCATGAACTTTTTTCAATATACACTAAAACACCTTTTCTCCTTAGAACTGGAGGACAAAAAAAAGTATGAGGATTATGAAAACCGATTTGTCTAATGAAAGAAAACTTAATTTTAGAAATGTATCATATAACATTGTTATATTAACTTGATCAATGTTTATTGTAGGTGGTTGTTGGGCTTTTTCAGCTGTGGCAGCTTTAGAAGGTACTGTGAAAATAAAAAATGGTAATTTGATCTCATTATCAGCAACAACTACTTGACTGTGATGAGCAAAGTATCGGGTGTTACGGTGGTTCTTTTGAAACTGCTTTCAAATCTATAATAGAATCCCAAGGTATTGTCCCCGAAGATGAATATCCATACCAAGAAAATTCTCAGACATGTCTATTAAATGATCAAATGACGGTTGCAGCTCAAATAAATAGTTATGAGGTTGTAACTGACAATGATGAACAACAACTACTACAACTTGTTGCACAACAACCAATATCAGTTTCCATCGCTGTCGGTGATGAATTTATAAAATACACAAGAGGAGTTTATTCAGGAACATGTGGTTACTCTCATAATCATGCGGTTATACTATTGGTTATGGGATAAGTGAAGAAGGGGAGAAGTATTGGTTGATTAAGAATTCTTGGGGTGAGAGTGGCTACATGAGGTTGCTAAGGGAAAGTGAAGATGCTGGAGGTCAATGTGGCATTGCTAAGCATGCTGGTTATCCCATTATATAGTACTTTCAAGTTTCAAATGAATTTCATTTTCATTGTGCTATTATAAATAAGTTTTCTATGTTGTCCTTAATTTCCCTTTTCTGAAGCTGTGCTTTTATTGTATTGAATTCAGCATAGTATGTTAATCAATGAAAAATAAACATTATAATGTTACATATGACTGATTGTTTTGTAGTAATATCTCCGATATAACATGTTGTGACTTCAAATTTACATCATTGTGTTTAAAAGTATTGTTTGTTTTTGGACTTTGTGTGAGTAGGGGCGGACCCAAGATGCAATAGTGAAAGTAACTGTTAACCTTGCTATTCAAAATAAAAGGTGTAACTATGATTAGGGGTGAACAGCATAGACGGGTTCGGATGGGGTTTGGGTCCAAAACCTCTATCCGAACAAAACCACGGCTTCAGTTTGTAGACTCAAAACCGTCCATTTTTTACTTCGGTGTCGGATATATCGGTTTACGGTTAATTTCATCGGTGCGGTTTTCTCGGTTCATGTTTCACACATTTTTTATTCGAAAATAAGTGAATAATAAATCCAAGCAAGAAAAATGAAGATGGTTAAAAAAAAGTTTAAAGTATAGTGTAGACAACAGCGATCTCTAACAAGAAAGTTGATAGAATAGAGAAAAAGAAATCGATGAAAGATGAAGGTTTTGATGTGTAGATCTCGTTTTTTGTCTTCAACTAGTCGGTGCAACAAAAGTGGTATCTGAAAATGGCTAACAATGGCATGGGGCGGTGACTTTCTTTGAGTTTATTTGTCATATGAACCCACATTGTTAGTCAGCGGCGAAACTAGCAATATTTTTATGAGATGATCACATATAAAGAATTTTTTTAAAACTAATCTAACTCAGTAGGAAAAAAAAATATCACAATAACTATTATTTATATAAAATGTTCTTTATAAAATATACATTTGATTCAACACGAACGGATTATACCAAAAAAATGCGGCAACAACAGATTGTACCAAAAAAGCCACAGTAGAATAGCGGATTGTACCAAAAAAGCTACAACAAAAGAAATAAAAACTAATAGTAGCTATTTATGAAAATTGAACTCGGCGACCCTTCAAAGACTCAAATTCATCCATAATTGCATCTGAGCTAAACTGACTTGCAATGTCTTTTTCAATGTAAATAACCAAGCTATTTGAAAGAAAATCATCACTCATTTTGTTTCATTGTTTTGTCTTGAGATTTTTCATTGATGAGAAAGCTCTCTCTGTTGTCGTTGTGGAGACTGTAAGTGTCAAAACATGGCGAATCAATCTATCAATTAAACAAGGTGAATCAATCTATCTACAATTGAATTATTTTATTTATTAAATAAAACAAAGATTGTTATTATTTATTATTTATCTCTTTTGGGTGTTATTCTTTCGGTTCCTATACGACATGATTAAATAATTTGAAGTTCGATCGAAAGTTAAATTCACTTAGAATAAAACTTGGGGTAACCAAATATATATTATTAGGGATAGCTAAATATAAAATATACCTACTCGCTCAAATTTTTTCTTTTTTAGAGTAGCCATGGCTACCTCTCCCTTATACTAGCAATCGCCCCTGCTGTTAGTGTAGCTCGTAAGAGATGAATGGGGAGAGAAGCATTTGATAAGCTGTAAAGCATTTGATAGAAAAAATAATAATTTCCAGTCTAGTCTAGTAGTACTCGAGACTTTTAATTTCCAGTTAATTATCTGTAAAGCGTGTTTCCTTTAGTTTCAGATTGCATTTTTTGGCGTCGCCTTTGGGATGGTGGCATTGGGATTGGAAGAAGAACGTTGGGACAGGAGAGTAGTTTGATGGATACTTTTCGTTGTTTTACAAGTATGATTTTCTTGATTAAACGTCCTATAAAAGTCTTTGAAGTTTGAGCAATTATCGAACAATGAAGATCAAATTTAACACACTTAGGAATGAAACCAAGTGGTGCATGTGAAGAAGCCTTTATGTCTAATTTTGGCAACACAACAACTGGAGACAAATTGACACCACTATATGATAGTAGACCGACAACAGGAGCCAGGCATGACTATGTATTCATTTCAATAGGAGATAGACCAGATTTGCAACGGAGATTAGTCATTAACAAAGGGTTAAAGAATCATTTAAAGATGTAGGTCAGTCATTTTATTAAAAGCTTCAATTAAACTGTTAAAGCAATGGAACCATTTAGTAAATCATTTTGCAGATGAAGGTAGTTGTGGACTTGTGGTGGCCGCCATAAAAAGCATCTTCAATATAAATTGTAAACAAATTATAAGCATATGCTTGTTATATCTCAAGACATAAGCCACCATAATAAGCACATCCAGTGTAAATTGCAAACAAATCATAAGCAAATCCTTGTTATTTCTCAAGGCATAAGCAATAAGTAAATCAGCAAAGTAATACATAATTTTACTGGGCGCTCTCAAAAGAGTAAATATGTTAAAAGTTGATTCCCATATTTTAACCACTATTTATCAAGTTGGTCACTATATTTACCATTTTTGTCAATTTAATCCGTAACTTTACTATCGATTTGGTTCATGACTATATGAATAACTAATATGAATAAAATTTGATTAAATCAATCATCTTTTTGAAATATTTATAATTTCATAGACCTATTTGAGAGCAACCTACAAAATGAGGTACAAATTTTGGTGGTTTTCTCCATAAACAATGTTAAATGAAAGTAATGTAACTATGTAAGTGGATGATAGCAATATGATAAGCTACCATAATAAATGCTTATATTTTTTCCCTGAAAAAAAGTCACGACAATAAATCATTTCGTGAGTATTATTGGTTTGGGTATTCTTCTATATTAGAAGAAAAATATCAAGAATCCACGATTAGTAAATAATTTTGCAGAAAAAAGCAGTTATTCCAGTTCCGTGTGTCTCTTGACACATGTACTTGTTGTCGACAAGAAACCAATTCCATGACATTCAGACCCACATCAAAATCACTATCAAAATATAAATTTATAACATTAATAATGCTAAATTCATTACTCTTAAATAGGTTCAAGCCAGACAATGAATTTCATCTAACTTCAAGTCACACACAAAATGAAAATAGCTCTAATGGTAATACTCAAAAACCATCAAAATTCAAAATAGCCCCTAATGCTATAATCTTCCTAACCACGAAATGGAACTAGAAATGGCTCTAAGGCTTTAGAATAGAGATAAAAGGCAAAGAAGAAGGGATCAAGCAAATGGTTTGTGCAATGGAACACGTTTGCAGGTCAATATATTTGTACAATTGAAAACAAACTAGTGAGAAGATTCCTATTCAAAGAGTGGATTTGTTTCCTACTAATTCAGGTTTGCCATTTAAATATCAAAGATGACAATTCTAAATAAGTCTTTGCTTTGCTATGACTATCAACAAGAAGGTCAGTCACTTTCAAAGGTACCAAGACCTGTACTTCTACAAATAATGAGGTGTTTGACAATCTTTAAGAAGTTAATCATAGGTATGCCATCAATTATCTCTTAATATATGTCTTTATAATTTTGATTACTCAACACTATGTAATGTAAATAATTTTGCTTTATGTCAATGACAAATTCTGTATATGTTTTGCAGGTCTTTTTGAGATGCCAACTACTTATTATTACTATGTATAGTCTATTCATTGGTATTTTGTATTGCTATGTTTCTAAGTAGGCATTTGATTTGCCCTTTAACAAACATGGTACATGGTAGTTCATAGTATTTATATTTACGATTATAGTGCATTGGTTGGTATTTTTATTGATGTATTTATATTTATATTTGTGGACCATTACCGTTGTTGTAAAGAAACACCAACCTGAATGTTAACACTTTAATTAAAGCAAAAAAGTTCTATTATTGATTATTTAAACAAAGTCCTCCTCATGCAACCATGGGTATGAAAAACTAGTACTCAAGAAAACATAAAAAATTCAAAATAGACCCTTATGCTATAACCTTCCTAAACTCAAAATGAAACTAGAAATGGCTCAAAGGCCTGAGAATAGAGATAAAAGGCAAACAATGAGGGATCCAGCTGAAATAGGGAGCAATGTTGATGCTGCGCTCTTGACATTCGATGGTGCCTCTGCCGGAGTTGTGGCTGCCGGTGTTGTGGCTGCGGATGCTGTAGATGGACCATGCATAGGAGTGGTCCCACCTGGTGCATGAGCAGCTGGTGGGGAAATGCTTCCACCTATAATTTTTTTATTCATAATGGTTCATATTAGAGAAATTAATCATATCAAAATCTAACTCTAAATATCAAATGTTTCAAGACTTTCAATACACAACACAAGAAATTATTAATGCAAGGAAAGCATAGCATGTATGAAAAATGTGATTGAAAGTAAGAATAATGCAAATTAAAAGAATGAAAATCAGAACAACACTTGTTAATTTTGAGATACCTTGTTCCTACATTTCATTAATTTTTTTTGAACAATCCTACATTTCATTATTAACACGAGAAAATGAAAATCATGTAGTTTTCAAACAATATACCATGCATGGTATAAAGAAAATCAAATGCCTCTTTTTCATACTCAAATAATCATAACAAAAGATTAAATTATTGACAATAACACCAAACAAGCCCACAACTAATATTAAAGCATTGACATATTTATAGGATCCAAGAACATATTTAACCCTAAATAAAAATCTGTAGAACACATGAACTGAAAAGGACACAACAATTTGCAATAATTTATTTAAAACTGTATAAAAGAATGAGTATTTAAATTGTTAATAGGGAGCAACAACATATGACACAAAAACTGCAAAATTGGATACCGTATCGATAATTTGGTGGTTGATCTGAATAGATAGAATCTGATATCATATTAAATTTTTATATTAGGGTTTAACTCATTCTTATAAAAAGTGTCATAAAGTGAAGATCCTCTTTATCATATGAATCAAGCATATATGATTCCATTTTTAATTTGGAACAAAATTCAATACAGAATATCAAAACTAATGATGTGTAAATGGCATAAGGAAACATACCAGGAGTAGCAGCAGCAACAGGGGCGATAGACACTGTAAACAAAAACAATTATTCATCATTGTCATGTCACAAACCTAGGATCAAAAACAAAAAATGAAATTTTTTCTTCAATAGAACGTTTAAAAAACCAAAATTTATAGTAAAAAATAAATCAAGGGAATGAAAAATCTAAGAAAACAGATGGCGGGCAAAGACACTCTTCGGATTAGATGTTTCCCAGTGTCAAACACACAGACTGAAACTGAGACATGTGATTACACTGAATTGTGTGATTTTTTTCTTCAAATTATTATGGTGTTGGTGTCTGTGTCCGTGTCTATTTTTCATAATGAATGAAATGAAAAACAGAAAAACTCACATCCACAATTAGAGAGAGGAGGAGCAGAGAGACCGCAAGCAGCAGGAAGAGTGGCAGCTTTTGTAACATTCAAAACAACACCAAGATTAGCACTGTTTTTGAGAGCATCACAAAGACAAGTAGGAGATGTTTTCAGAACAGTTTTCAAGCCAGAACAGCATGCCACTGATGGTTTGGTTATGGTACTGTCATTTGAAACAAATGACAAACAATCAGCCATGATGACAACAATGGTTGAACAATCAGCAGAGGGTGATGGAGCATCGCGTGCCGATGAAGCACCGGGAAAATCAATGGCCCAGATGGCAAAAATGCAGAGAATGATTGAAAGCTTTGAAGCCATGATGAAGAAAATGGAGAAGAATGAGAGAGGATTTTGTGATGTGTAGTTAGTTAAATAAAGACAGTGGAGAATTGTGAAGTTGAGAGTAATGAGGGGAGTTTGAAGAGAATGACTCGGTGTGTGTTAACTGTCTTTGTGATGTGTATAAAATGCATATATCTCTAATTCTGGAATTAATATTGGATGGTTTAGATTTTTAATTTTTGATTATTTGATCTCAATCCAACCATTAAGAATGTGTTGATCGTGTGAATGCATTGGACATTGATTGCAAAGAATTCAAGTTAGTGTGGAAATCGTATTTCTTTAGTGAAAGGAAAATAATTTCTAAAATAAATTGATTTTATCATTGTCTACATCTAAACTTTTGTAGAATGAAAGTATTTATTTATATTTATTATGGTGTTAGCTTTTTTTTATTGTATATAGTTCAGTTGATAGGACAATGCATTATTATATGCAGAGGTGAATTCTAGCCACTAGGCTATCTGACAAAAACAATAAAATAATAATTATGTGTGTAAAATCTAACTCTATCATATTGTCGTTATCCTTTTATACATTGTCTCTTTTGTAGCATTTTGGGGAATTTGGAAACATCCTTTCTGTTTGGCTCAAATATAAATATGGAGTGAGGCCCTTACCGAAGATTCCTCTCCAAGATGATGTACAGAGGAATGTGGCGCGTAGTATACATAATAAGAAGCCTTTTTGCTGATTTTGGTCATGGTCGGTTGTGTTCAGCTCTTATGTTGCTTTAAGTCTTGGTCAAACATGTCACGTTGCAGTTTAGATTGATTTTGAGATTAAAAAAATTATATGATCCAAAGAAATAAGTAAATTAATGTGATATATCATCATCATACTAATAAAGAAAATAAATAAGTATTAAATTATATGTATGTAGCTTATTCCTAAAAATAAAATATATGTATGTAGCTTAGTTCGCTTTGGTTTGTATTTTGAAAATGAATCTGAAATCCGATCTAATCATTTCTTATGAAAATACATTATTAACATCAAATAATATTTGATTTTGTGCAAATTTTTAAAAGTTATAATCTCAAGAATAAAAATCAACTTAAGGACTAACTATCTATATATAGATAGATATAGACTAAACTCTAGAGAGTGGAATTAAATTACATCATCAAATGAAATTAGGTTGGGTGTATTGCACTCCTACGTATAGACGGCATAAATTGGCATGCCTTGTGGTTTCGGGGCATCTTAGTTAGTTAGAGGAGTAGAACTAGAAAGTAGAATTGCATCTTTCTTACGTTTGTAGTCACCACAAGACTCTAAAGAGTGTACGTATCTTACTATTCCAAATTTCACACACTACCATCACTACTCACGTTTGTATTAACCCACAACTTTGAGTGACTTCTTTCAAAGTATCAATGTGAACATAGTTAGTTTGATGTTGCTTTCCAAGACAAATTCGGGCTTCTTGACAGTTTTCATTCTTCTGGAGTTCAACACCATAGCTCAAAATGTACATGTACACCTTTTTACGATAGCTAGCTAGGTGGACATTCAATCAAATATACACTCTCCATCCCAAAATAATTGAGTCATTTACAATAAAAGTATTTTATTAAAAGAGTCATTTACAATAAAAGTATTTTATTAAAATAACTGATTCATTTCACTTTTCAATGAAATATTTTTTAATTTTTTCCCTCAATTATACACTATAATTAATATTACTTTTATCATTATCAATTCAACATCCTCTACTTTGCATTTATGATAATGATGGATGCACTAATACTTGACAATGATACTCAAAACCATCCCTCTCTCTCTCTCTCTCTCTCTCTCTCTCTCTCTCTCTCTCTCTCTCTCTCTCTCTCTCTCTCTCTCAAAACCATTTTTGATAATATTACTTATAGATTTTTTATAATATGTGTGAAATAAACAAACAACTCACATATTATGGGACGGAGGGAGTATAATATCTCGTTCTTACACGGCTAAGTCAACAAAAATAAATAGATTTGGGGTAATCAATCTTTACATTATTGTAATCAAGTGACTGACTTGATTAACGAGCTTTGCTAAATAACAAATTGTTCGTGATAATCTAAATTCGAAATTTTTAGTTAGATCGCCCCTTTCTCTAAAAACCATAAGATCAACACACAAAAAGACCTTAGGTGGCGTTTGTTTCATGGATGTGAAATGTATGCCCAAGAATAATATACTTAGCAATAATTGGGTTTCCAATAAAAAAAAGTTTTGTTCCCTGAAAAAAATAAAAAAAAAGTTTTGTGAGTATTTTAATCGTTATTTTATTTTCTGCAATTACCTCTCTCTATCTATCTACAACTTGCATTTTTCTTGAATTTTTTATTAACAATAAATCAAGGGCCATAAAATAGAGAAAAAAGGCATCCAATGGCTCGTGGTTGGTGTGACTGCAGCGACTGGAGTCAATCATGATCCATTTTATTCTCACCCATTTCATTGGAAATAAAAGCATGGCCTGGCATATTTTATACAGGAAATTAATTTCCTAACTTTGTAACAAGCATAGGAACATATATCTATGTAGTTTCTATATTCTAACTAATAATTTTTACAACCATTTAACAAACACCGCCTTACGGTATCATATTGCCACCCAGCATGTTATCTCAATCATCAACGGAAGAACATAGCTCATTTTTTTAGCTCCCCTCTTGTATTTTTATGAATTTTGTTCAAATCATATAGCTAACTTCATGTTTTTAAACCCTTTAATGGATGATATCTATAGGGACCTTCTTTACTATGGAAAAAGAAATCACTATGTATATGTTTTACTTCAGTTATGCGTAGCAAACCTCAAATGACCATGACTTTTAGGTTCTGAATCCAAGTCGAGGTGTATGACCATGACTTTATTATCACTTGGACCCAATTTTTAAAAACCGGACCGGCAATCGAACCAGAAGAAGTAGTTGCACTTGTACTTATATTTCATTTATTAGAGTGCAGAAGTTGTTTCCATAATGCATTTGATGCTCCCTTTTGGAACTTTTTCATTCAGTAATGTTAATCAATATAGAAATGAAAATAAACAATGAATGTCATCACTTTCCATTCCATTCTATTATTTATTTTTTAATTTTCAAACAGTGGAATGCCATAACATTCCATTCCATTATATACAGTAATAATCCCTAAATAGGTGGGAAGTTCATTGGAAAAAAATGCATCTCTTCAGTATCATGTTTACCAAACTGGTTGTATGTGCACGTGAAATATAAATAAATAATGAGATGAATAAACTAGAATTAACTATGTAGTTTGAACCAATGACACTATAACAGTTACATCATCAAGCTTGCCACCTGCATAACCCACATAGCCCAAAGCCTGAGCTGCATCACCAAAGGGACTTCTTGTGGATCTTGATCTTCCAACCTCTTGTGCCGTCGTCGCCAATATTTCTGCTATTTCCTGCAAGTTATACGTATATGTTAGCATAAGCTACTAGGTGTTTTAAGCACATGCCAAGCTAACAAGTTAGCATAGGTTGTGTTTGCTCTCGCTTTCATAGATGTTTTTTTCGAAATGTTGTCTACTTTGCTCTTCAACAAGGTAGTAATGTCTTTCTTTTCTTTATTAAAAAAAAATCAAGCTAAGGAAGAGCTTTGACGCATTGGTAAGGTTGCTACCTTGGGACAAAGAAATCACGTGTTCAAATCCTACACAAAAGCCTCTCCACTTGTGGTGGTAAGACTACGTACATCTACCCTCTTCAGACCCCACTTGGTGGGAGCCTAGCACTCAAGGCCACACTTTATTCAAAAAATCAAAATGATGGAATTTGAAACACGTGTGGAATAGTACATTTTATATAATGTGGAGAATAAAATAATCAACTAAAGAATTTATTCACTACTCATCATCTTCACATGTAAGCATTAGAAAGATACACAAATTCAAAAGGAAAAGAAAGAGTTAAAGGCGAGAATCAACCTGAGGTTTCAAGCTAAATTGTAGGGATTTTGATACAGTTGATGCTATTTCTTTCTCATAAAGATTGTCAAAAAGACCATTTGTGCCAAATACAATCACATCACCGTCGTTTAGATCGATCTTGTACTCCTGAAACACATTTTGCTTTGAGTTTCGATCGTATTCAATCAATGTATCCAAATTATTTTTGTAGGTTTAATGAATATTATTAATTAGTCAGTAATCTAAAATCCTCCAAGCCACTTCTATAATTTTGAGCCTCAATGTTCAAATGAAGTATGCTCAGACATTTCTCAGATCAGGTAAAAATGAGGAAATGTTAAAGAGGTAGATTACATACCTCAATGATTTCTGAGTGGTCATCGCCTTTAACTATATGTATCGGAAAACTGAATTCATGAAACATGGCATTTGATGTTTTGAAGATGGAGCCATGTCTTATAATGATAAATCCAGTATTCCCAACATTGGCTGCATGGAGGACCTGCAAATAAATTGCTATACATGATTCACATCCTGGAAAATGTGCCGTAGAAGGATTATATTTACACATTTATGATCGCTGAGCAGAAGATAATACAATTATGATTGCAACCTAAATCTAAGTTGCCAGGAAACAAAATCTATGTCTGACGGGGATTAACTAATGGGACACTTGCAGCTTATTTAACTGCACATATTTCATATTATCAAAATATAATATGTACAAGCTTCATGACGTGCAAAACAATGGTTTGGCCTCTTTGCTTTTTCCTTCCGATTGAAACGGTTATTTCAAAAGCTTAAGCTGCAAAGGAATGGGACAAAGATGCATATTATTGCATTTTATAGACCTTATAAAGTACGGGCAGTTCTTACATTACACGGTGGTTTTAAATGGTTAAGTTAGGCCCAAGATAAATTCTAAGTTGGTATCAGAGCTTATACTAGATCAGCTGTTGGGTTGCTTGCATCGTCAACACTCCAAGCTCAATGGGCCTCGATGTGAGAGGGTTGGATATTCCACTCTAATTGAGGCCTTCCCCTAGCCAGCTAATTGTGGCATTTGGGTTGTGTCTTCTTTGCAACCTCCAGCACCTTCATTGTGTTGGGTGTGAAGGGTAGGTTTATTCCCACATTATCTCAAGATATGGCCTATGTAGCAGTATAAAGTTTGGACAATTCTCCCCTTAAAAGCTGATTTTATATGGTAGAGTTATGCTCAACCCAAATTCTAAGATTTATTTTTGTAAACAAGGAGAACATTTTAATTCCTCAAATGCCACTTACAAACATGAACAATATCATATCTTAATCAAAGCATACAACACAGTATATATTTACTCATACAGAAGCATAATAGATATGTAGGAAAGCTGATACACAAAATAGCATAGTGAACTCAAATCACACTAGCAGTACTATAACATAATTCGGGACATACTGACACAAACATAATACTATGAGGTAACTGAGAATGTAGTATCAATTGGATGAATAACTCAAACGTCACTCGATCTGGCACTGCCTTATCATTCATTTGAGCTACCCACTTATTATGTTCAAATTTGAACTATTTCGCACAAACAGAAAATCATTTACCTGTCCATCAAAATAAGCAACCAAAACAGAAGATGACCCTGGAGAATGTGTTTCAGCGGCGCTTCTGATAAGAACTTCTGCAGGTTTTATCGTTGAAATGTTATCACAATTTGACACGATATCTTCACAATTTCCCATGAGTTCCCTGATATACACTCCAGTATTACTCCCTGCATAATTATTTCTGGTCTATAAATATAGTTTACAACTGAAAAATACAAGATCAGAGGTTTGATATTGGAACCTTGAAAAGATACTCTTTACTCAGTCCAACAAATGGAAATAATGTTTTCACAATAGTAAACGCATGTTCACAAATTACAATGAGGAAAATAAAAATATATTTGGTAGATAGCAATTTGATGATTCAATTGTACTATCAGAGTTTGAATTTAAACTAACATTCAGTGCAGAAAGGATACCTTCAAGTGACCACTGACCAACTCCATCAGCCACCACTAGCCAGTTTAGGGGAGAAATAATATAAGCATCTTCTCGACTTGTCAGTTCCTGAAAGTTGTTATTAGTAGGCTTATTTTCCATCTACTTCAAGGATTCAAGCCAAAATCACTTAAAATTTAATAAGCATAGGCAGTCAAATTTCTCATCAGAATGATTTGCAATTACATATTGCGGACTACATTACTTCTAGACTTGAGTAAATAAATCATTTGGGAGATTCAACAGCTAACAACATAGATGCTAAATCCCACAGCTGAGCACAAACCAAGACACACAAGTACTCCTAGAAATTTAACAATTTCATTACCTTCCAAATTTCATCTACTTCTATCACTCGATACACACAAGTACTCACAGAAATTTATGGTGTAGCTTGTCATTTAAAAACATCAAACATATCAACGACACAAAAACAAAACAAGAACAATGACAATAACAATAACAATTTTTTCAATACCATATTAGGGTACTGAAATCCAGGCACTCAGGCATTTGTAAGTTTAACCTGACTTCATTTCTAATCCCTATTAATACCAGGAAGGTACCTCAGAGGGATGAGGCAAGCAAGCAGCACCAGAAACTAGAAAAAGCTCCGTTCTTGAAATATTTTCCCTGTACACATTCAATTAATTAACCAGCAAGAGCCATGAAAAAGGGTTTGATGAGCATCAAACCTAGATAATAGCATTTCAACAGTGATAGTTTTTGTCTATTGCTTGAGATGACAATTAAAAAATCAATGTTACATTCCTAACAAATCCCATATCTAACTTGCACCATAAACAACCTCTATATCATTCTCAGACTTTGAAAATTGTAGCTTTATTACCAAAATCAGCAACTAGAATGTGCCCAGAAACATTTCTTTTCAACGAAAAAGGTGAAAATTTTACCAATGGGAATACATTTACCTAACCACATTCTGAAAACCGTGTGCAGAAAGAGTGAACGTAATTTAGAATACAGAAAAGAGAAATAGTTAGCATACCCATCACTAGCCATTTGAACTGAATGTATCTCTGGTACCGTATTAAGTATTGGATTTTCATAATCACTTCTTTCAATATTTCCAACATCTATTTTGTTTGCCAAGTCTGAGGATGGAACCAAATCATCCAACTAAACACAAAATTAACACAGAAATCATATTAAAAACATTGATGCACTCAAAGAAAATCATACGCCCAGTAAAGTGAATTATAGCCCTCCATAAGGAAAGGAAATAAAACTAACCAATGGTGACTTTTTCATTTCAATTGCATCAACTGAGTCATCCACGACGTGGCGACTTCTTTCATCATCATTAGAATGAAGTTCAGACCCCAAAGAAGGTGACACCGGTGCCGATTCACATAAGTCAGTATCAACACCGCCTGTCAAGTTGTCTGTTGTACTATAATCAGCTTGTTCAGGTTCCAAGGAAGAGGATAATGGCACCAGTTCACTTAACTCGGTATCAACAACGGCAGTCAGGTTATCTGTTGAACTATAATCAACTTGTTCAGCCTCTAAAGAAGTGGATATTGGCACGACCTCACTAAACTCAGCATCAACACCATCAGTCAGGTGGGTTGTTTCTCTATTAACAGACGGTTCAGAATCTAAAGAAGTCGGTACTGGCACCAACTCACTTGTTATGCCGTCATCAACATTACCAGTCAGGTTGTCTGTTGCACCATAATCAACTTGTTTAGACTCTAAAGTAGATATTGGCACCAAATTACTATTGTCAGCATCAACACTTCCAGTCAGATTGTCTGTTGCACTATAATCAACTTGTTTGGACTCTAAGGAAGGGGATACTGGCACCGATTCATTTATTGTGGCATCAGCACTGTCAGTTAGGTAGTCTGTTGCACTATAATCAACTTGCTCAGACTCTAAAGAAGTCGACATTGGCACCAATTCACTATCATTAGTATCAACACTGCCAGCCAGATCGTCTGTTGCACTATAATTAACTTGTTCGGACTCTAAAGATGTGGATACTGACACTAATTCACTATTGTCAGCATCGACACGGCCAGCCATATCATTTGTTTCGCTATCATTAGCTTGTCTGGACTCTAAAGAGAATGATTCTGGCACCAGTTCACTTCTTGCAATATCAAGACTGCCAGTCAGGTTGTCTGTTACACTATAATCGACTTGTTCAGACTCCAAGGAAGTGGATAATGGCACAACTCCATTCATGTCAGTATCGACACTGCCAGTCCCATTGTCTGTTGCACTATAATCAACTTGTTCAGAGTCGGAAGAAGTGGATACCGGCATAAATTTAGTTATGTCAGCATCAACACTGCCAGTCATATTGTTTGTCGCAGTATAACCAACTTGTTCAGACTCTAAGGTAGTGGAGACTGGCACCAAATCACTCATTTCAGCATCGACACTGCCAGTCAGATTGTCTGTTGCACTATAACCAACTTGTTCAGACTCTAAGGTAGTGGATACTGGCACCAAATCACTCATTTGAGCATCAACACTGCCAGTTAGATTGTCTGTTTCAATATAACCAACTTGTTCAGACTCTAAGGAAGTGGATACTGGCACCGATTCACTCATGTCAGCATCGACACTGCCAGTCAGATTGTCTGTTGCATTAAAACCATCTTGTTCAGACTCTGAAAAAGTGGATACCGGTGCAGTTATGTCAGACTCAACACTGCCAGATAGATTGTCTGTTGCAATATAACCATCTTGCTCAGACTGTAAAGAAGTGAATACTTGTTCCAGTTCACTTATGTCAGTACAGACACTACCAGTCACATTGTCTGTTGCACCATAACCAACTTGCTCTGACTCTGAAGAAATTGATACTGGCACCGATTCACTTGTTTTGCCATCAATGCTGCCAGTCAGATTTTCTCTTGCACTACAATCAACTTGTTCAGACTCTGAAGAAGTGAATTCTGGTACCAATTCAGTTATGTCTACATCAACACTACCACTCAGATTGTCTGTTGCACTGTAACCATCTTGCTCAGACTCTAAAGAAGTGGATATTGGTTCCAATTCACTTTTGTCGCCATCAACACTACCAGACTCTGAAGAAGTGGATTCTGGTACCAATTCAGTTATGTCAACATCAGCACTACCACTCAGATTGTCTGTTGCACTGTAACCATCTTGCTCAGACTCTAAAGAAGTGGATACTGGTTCGAATTCACTTTTGTCGGCATCAACACTACCAGTCTCTAAATAAGTGGATACTTCCACCAATTCAGTCAAGTCAGTAGCATCAACACCACCTGCTACGCCATTTGCTGCTTTATCCACACTACTGCCATTGTCAACTGTAGAGAGATGAGCAACTTCAATGTTAGCCTTCTACCTGACAAACAGAACAATAACTATCAAAAACTTCAATGGACAATGTTGTTTACGGAGACACCACATAAGTCAAAATATCACCTTCGGCTTTCTCTTCAACTTCCATAGAAGGACCACTACTCATATCAGAAAACACGTCTGACTCTGCTGGAGAAACTGTTGAAACGACAACTTCTTTGTGACTATCAACTTGAGAATCTTTCTTAGACACACTCAGAACAACATTATGCTCAACAACAGCAGCAGCAACATCTTCATTACAAATTCCATGTTGACCATCACCATCCTCAGCTGAATCCAACTTAAAATGTGTATCAATTATTTGCAAATCATTGATCACAGGTGTTTCACTCTCAGGTTCACTATCAAGAACAACACTACTTTTGTTTTCACTCTCAAGAAGCGGAAGATTTTGATCAGCAACATCAACTACTACAGTTGATGATGATTTAATTTCTCCCCCTAAGTTACTATCATCCCCATTGCTCAATTGTTCAACACCATCATCACTTTCCAAAACACTAACACCTTCTTCCTCAACAACATCCTCTCGCACGAGTTTCTGTTTGTTTAATTCAGCTATCTTTTCTCTAATTTCACTAGCATTGCCAAATGTAAACACAAAACTTCCATCCGGATGCTCTGTCAAAGCAAACAAAACTTCTAGTATGTTGAACAAAACACATATATCAATGAAAAATACCCCATTTTCAAAAGGTTAGTTATACTAATTAGTTACACAAGTTAGCTAGTTAGTATAACTAACTCTTTCTCTTTTCTTTTTTGTCAAAGAGCGTGACGAGAATCACACACGTTAAGTGGCAATTGCGGGTTCGAATATGTGCCCCAACAGATCAAAGAGTTAGTATAACTAACTCTTTCTCTTTCTCTACAAGTGCAACTACCAACTGAGTTGTAGAGTGTAGACATAACTAACGTTTATGTCTAATACTTTAATAACTAAAATAACAACTAATTAGTATTGGTACAACTAACTTTTATATGAAAAAAGAATTAAAAAACACCCCACTAACCAAAATGGAAAATAGACAAAAACCCAAGAAAGAAAGAAAGAAAGAAAGAAAGAAGGAAAAAAAAAAAGCCAAAAGCTTGAGAGTTAAATGAAGCTTACCGGTGGAAGAGATGACATCAAGTTCTTCATGTTCTTGGGGAGAAGGGGTTGAAGATGAAGTTGAATTGAGAAGTGTAGGGGTGTGGTGAGTAGTGTTGAAGGTGAAGAATCTTCTGGGAAGTGGAGTTGAAGGAGAAAATGGAAGAAGGGTTTGAGGAGGTGGTTTAGGAGGAGGAAGATTGGAACATGGAAACCATAGACAGTGGAAGCTTCTTGAGAATAGGTTAGACATTTCATCAATCTTTAATTAACATAAACATTAATTCATGGATTATGTTTCTGGGTTTTTGAGTTGTTTAATGTTTGCAACTTGCACCTGTGTAAGAAGAATGAATGAACAAAGGTCACGTGCGAAAAGTTCTGCACCATACATGTCATTAACTAGCTTCATCCATCCATTGAGGTGTCTTTTTAACAATTCACACATCAAAGTGTGATTATTAATTTTTTAGTTATAACTTGCTAAAAGACATCTTTATAAAAATTAGTTGATATTTTTTAATAAATATATGTAAAATAACTTGTTAAAAGATACTTTCATAAATGGTGTCTTTTAACAAAATCCTTTTATACAGATTGTTTTTACTTTTCCCTTTATTTATTTCCTGAATGATTCTCTTATTATGCTTAACTTAAGATTTAAGTTTACCTAAGTTGAATCATTTGAATTTAACATGGGTTAGAATTTTAGTTGAAACAATATCAATCATGTTTACATGTCTTTTGATGAGCTCTCGATAAATCAGATCTGCTCATAATGAATTGGGAGGGTTGAGACTTGAGAGAAGAAAAAAACAAAAACAACTTTGGAGTACATTTATTCATCTAGGGAAATGCTAACTGATGCCTCCGGGTAGTGGTTAAGCATACTAAAAAAGAAATTATATAGTAGTTAATGCATTGAAATTGTGTAATTAATTTATAAATGTTAAAAAAGTTTCCTTTTATAGTAATAATTTCCTTTTTTTTTTGTATGTTTAACCAGTGTCCGAGGCATCGGTTTGCATCAACCATTCATTTATTTATATAATGCTACTTTTTTTTTTTAAATAAACCTTTTTCCCAATATAATTTTTCTTTTTTCCTCCTCACCCGTCCGCTAAACAATTGCTAGATAATGGTCATTATTTAAAGAGAAATGGTATTTGAACAACTATTTTGTGATAATTTTTGTGATAATTTTCTCTTATATTCACATTGTATTTTTACTTTATCTCTTTATTGATTTAGTTTCCGTGTCAATACCTATTTTTCTTTGTATATATTTGGTTGTCGTATAAGTTGTTCCACAAATAGTTGTTCAAATAACATAACTCTCGTTTAAAAGTCAATTTCAAACCATTTTAGTTAAACCATTTTAATAGGGTCCAAACAAGTTTTTTTTCTAGTAGCCTAGTGGTTAGAATTCACTTTTTAAGATGAATAAGTAAGTTAGTCTTTTGAAGAGTTTTTTTTTTTTTTGCTTTTGTTAGATATATATGTTTAAAAAAAGAGTTATGCTAACCGGTGCCTTAGGGCAATGGTTAAGGAAACCAAAAAAAGAAAGTTTTAAGCTAAAAATACAACTTTTTAGACTTGTGAGGAGTTGAATGCACAAGTTTCAATGCGAGATTACTATATTTACTTCCTTAGTTAGCATTTCCCTTAACAAAAAAACAGCAAATATATGGATACTGTTAAACACCATATTTTTGTGTGGTGAAGAAACATCCAATGATGAGAGCCACAGACACATCTTGCTTCATTAAATTGGTTTTTGTTTGCATCTGTTTGTGTTTCAAATTATCTACCTAAATTAACATCAACAATAGCAAAAGATAGAAAGAGCACAGTTGAGTGAAACATGGTGTCCACGTGGTTGGGAGCCAAATCAGCTGAGGATGGAAATCCATTTCCTATTGGTCCAAAATCTATCCACGATATACCTTAAGATTTCTTGTTTAGATTTCATTGTCCTACTTGGCCTTCTATGAAAACCCCTTCAGATTCTCTCTCACACACATAAAATACTCTCTAACTAGTTCAATTCCCAAGTGAACTACAAAACCAGTCTCTATTACTCTCTAAAAGATAAGACAAATGGCAGCTGCAACATCTGGTGCTGTGTTGAATGGTTTGGGATCTTCCTTCTTATCTGGAGGTAAGAGGAGCCAAACCTTGTTAGCTACTACTGCTATTGGAGCCAAAGTTGGTGTTGCAGCTGGTACTCCTAAAAGACTTATTGTTGCTGCTGCTGCTTCTGCACCAAAGAAGTCATGGATCCCTGGTGTTAGATTTGGTGGAAATCTCGTCGACCCAGAATGGCTCGACGGATCGTAAGTCCACTTAACTTAAATTGATTTTAACCTTTAGAATTGATTATTACTTCACAATTTGTAGTTTTGGCTTCTATAATTATTTTTAGCCTTCGATTTATTGTTCAATCCCCGTTTACATAAATCATTTTATATTCAACTCAGTTCTCACTTAATCAATCATACAAAATTAGTTAATTCAAAATCAATTGTTATTCACTGAATCAATTATAACTTGTTTAATGTTTTTCAATTGTAGACTACCAGGTGACTTTGGTTTTGACCCACTAGGCCTTGGCAAGGACCCAGCATTTCTGAAATGGTACAGAGAAGCTGAGCTTATTCATGGAAGGTGGGCAATGGCTGCAGTTCTAGGCATCTTTGTTGGTCAGGCATGGAGTGGAGTTCCATGGTTCGAGGCCGGAGCTGACCCCAATGCAATTGCTCCATTCTCCTTTGGTACTCTTCTAGGCACTCAGTTGATTCTCATGGGGTGGGTAGAGAGCAAGAGATGGGTGGATTTCTTCAACCCGGATTCACAGTCAATCGAATGGGCTACTCCATGGTCAAAAACCGCTGAGAACTTCGCTAATGCAACCGGAGAACAAGGCTACCCAGGGGGGAAATTCTTCGACCCATTGTCCCTTGCTGGTACCATTGAAAACGGAGTTTACATTCCAGATACAGAGAAGCTAGAGAGATTGAAACTGGCTGAGATTAAGCATGCTAGGCTTGCTATGTTGGCTATGTTGATTTTCTACTTTGAAGCTGGACAAGGGAAGACCCCCCTTGGTGCTCTTGGCTTGTAAACAAAAACAATTTATGTAGATAATTGAACTGAGATGCTAGACAGTTGCAAATGAAGCTTTTTCCTAAGTGTGCTGCTCCATGACAAATTTAATTCATGTTTCTAATGTTGGATGCATTTACCTTGTCTGTTCTTAGATGTAGTCATAGTAGATAAAACCTTGCATTTACCTATATATCTGTTTGATCCATATATGTGTAGCCAATATGCATACAAAGTTAAACCTTTTTCATAAGCAAGAAGATAAAAAAAAATATGTAAAGATAAATTGGATTGCATAAATATTCAGACTCAAAGCCACAAAGAACAAAATATTTAGATAGATTTCATTGAGAATGCATAAATTAAACGTTCACAAAGTTCTGCATTCAATAGCAGAAGCAGTAAACTAAAAGATGAAGCAAATTCATCTAGGAAGAAAGGAATGAATGTGCTATTATACTTATTAGCTCCCCATAGCCATCAAAAACTCACCCTCACATACAATTTCACCACCAACATATGCCTTACCATCCATCTTGGCAATTCCAAATCGCTTTTGCAGCTTTGTAAGTGTCATTCTCATAACTAAGGTGTCCCCTGCAATGACCGGCTTACGAAATCGCACTTTGTCTATTCCGGCAAAGAAGAGGTTTGCACGAGAACCACCCACATCAGGCTGCAACATTACCAAACCACCAACCTGTGCCATTGCCTGCAGCAAAAGATCTCATGTTCACATCCTCTTTTAAAGCACATCATAACAGAAACCATATTTATTTTTTCCTCTTATTTACTTATTGTAAATGTATGAGATTGCTCCTTGGTCAAATGGAACTTCTAAATGGTTGTTTGCATAAAAAAACAGTTCATAAGCTAATCCGCAAACTTTGAAAAATTACATACACTGGTTATTTATAATCTACTCCAAAGGTCTTTCAACTTTTGAGAAATTGGAATCTAAGTATGGTAAATCATCTGTACCATCTAACAAGGAATCAAAGGTTATTGTAAGCGGTTCAATGAAGAAAACAAGACACTAGTTTCAGATGCCAGATATTGAGCTCTTTATGGTGTTCTTTTCAAATTTATACAATGGTTTTAGACTCCTAATCTAACAAAAAAACAAATCATAAAATATAAAGAAATGTGGAAACCAATCCGTAGAGATGATTTAAGATTGTAAATTATCAAGGTACATTTCCGATACTATCAGATACTTCTTATGCATCTTCTAACGCTACTCCAAGCTCTAAAGCTTAGCGAGTTTTAAGCTTGTTATAAATAAAGCATTATAAATGTACAACATAATATATAGGCTTGAAAGGCACAGCGAAAGCTAAAACTTCTATGAATCCAGCAAGAACGATAATTGAAGCGACATATATGACTCACAGTGAAAATATAAGAATTGTGAGTGTGTGTTTGCATTGATGGTAGCACCGACACTTTGAGACTGAAGGCGTGTTCGGTGTCTGACATCAACACAACGCTATCCTATGCGACTATATTCAATTAGTTCTATTTATTTTTTTTCAAATTATTATCGGTGACAATGTGTCAGGAGATTTCTGTCTGGTGTGTGTGCAAATAATTCCATGAATTTGAAGAGAAAAAGAGCAGAGTTGTAACCTCAACCATGAGAACACCAGGCATGATAGGTCTTTCAGGAAAATGACCAGGAAAGAAATTGTCATTGATTGTAACATTCTTTATGGCAACAGCAGAAATTCCAGCCCAGGATTGTATTCAATCACTCTATCTACCATTAAAAAAAGGAAACCTGAAACAAGAAACAAAGTGAAGAGTTTGCTTGTTGATTCACAAAATAAAATCACAAATGTTTGTTGAGTTGAGTTAGCTTACTGCTTACCTATGAGGCAAAATTTCAAGAATCTTATAATATCCATGACTTTTGGAAATGCAGGATACCCTACAAAATATGACCATGGACAAAGTATAATGTTGTTAATTCTTGTAAACTTTGTAGCACCAACACTTCTAATTAAATGTGTGTTTGACATCGACACATAATTATATTCAACTATGTCTTTTTCTCAAATTACATGTGTTACTGTCAGTGCCCGTGTCTATGCTACTTGGGGCATAAATAAATACGTGGTAATGAAAGAGACATACTTAACTCAATGGGAATAGTGTGTTGTTGAGAAGGAGCATTAGCTGCGGCGGCATCGGAGGAACAAAAAGTGGTGGTTGTTTGAAATGGGATCTTGGGAAATTGATGATGATCGAGTGGAAGACAATTGGAGAAAGAAATAATGTATTGGAGAAAGTAGTAGAGGCTGCCATTGAATTGATGATATCGATGTTGATGATGCTTGTAATTTTCTTAACACTATTAACAACGCTCAACACTTTTTTTAGCTACCAGTTTTACAGTTTCATTTCAGTTAGGGCGGATCCTCCAACGTTATTCTTGTTTACTCACATTCACACTTATTCTTGTTTCTGTTCAACCATGATGAAAAAATATATATAATAGATAATTTATTTTTTAAATAATAAATCGATAGAGAAAATTTTAAACAATTATTTAATTAAAATTAAATTATATATTTAATCAATTTTATATGTATATATTTTTTTTACATGTGTCCATTATATCTCTTATTCCTTAAAGTTAACCCGAATAATGTTGCCCTAGATTAATTAATTATATTCCTTAAAGTTAACCCGAACGCACAATGTTGTCTTAGGTTTAACCTAACTTCAATGATTAATTTTACTGCATTACCCCTATTTAATTTAATCAAAATGTTATTTTCAAATACTTATAGCGGAGAGGGAATTAGAATAACAAATCACAATCAATCAATTGATGTGACTAAATATTTTTATTTAATTTTTTTAGTTTTATGTAAATATGTCTAATTAATATTTATTTAGGGTTGTGTTCATGTCTTTATATTTTTAGTGCATCAAATATATAATACGAAGTGTTTACTTTATCCATAAAAGACAACGATTAGAGAGAGAGAGAGAGAGTGATCATTCATGGCTGAAGTAACCGTTTCAAAGTGCAACGAAGAAGAACTCATCAACAAGGTTCTTGATGATGATGCCGCTGCCGTCACCGTGACAGGAAACAACAAGATTGCTGCTCAGCAACAACAACTCGAATGCAAGAAGAAACGTCTCTTGGAAGAACTCGAATCTGCTTTCACCATCGCTACTCCCAAACCTAACTCCTTAGGGTTTTCAAACATTGAGGTCATTGATGAAACTGCTTTGCTCGATTGCATTCCTAACAACAACGGAAAACCAAGAAGAAAACCTTCCAAGAAGACCAACAAGAACAACACCAGAACCACCGGAAGTAGCAGCACTGATACTGTCACTGACAAGATGATGAAGAAGAAGTACTCTCGAGAGATGATGGAGTCTATGAGGTTTGTGAATGTCTCTCAGCAGCACAAATTCTGGAAAACAATCTACACCACGCTTCAATCTGCTTTTGCTGATGAGTATATGATACATTGGTGGTTGCCCCCGCTCACAACAACCGTCACGCTCTTCCGTTCCTTCTCAACAAGAAACCAATTCTCACTGGTGTGGGTGCTGCCAATGGAAGATGCAGATATGTGAATGTCTTTGTCCATTGAACTTTGAAGAATGAATGAGCAAAGCGAACCTGGAAAAGATCTAACCGCAACATTAGTTCACTATGTTCCAATTTTTATTTTTATTTTTTGTACTTAGGCACTGATTTCAGTTGCATAGCTACTTGTATAAAGCCATGTGTTGTAGGCATGTTTGTAAATTTGAAAGACTACTTAGGTCATACAGTAGCAGCGATGAGGATTTTGCTTTTGTTGTTTACAGTTTGTATATTGTTGATTTTTCAATAAAAAGTTCAATTTCTTATCTAAATAAAAAAACTTCGTCCATAAAATATCATTTTCTCGCTATATATTTTTATTTTATCTCTATCAAATCCCCACCGTCAAACATAAACTTAGTGTTTGTTTCGTATCATGATGAGTTTGGCAAAATCATGGTTAGCCATATCGATTTGGTCCAACTGACTTTGATACCAAACATGCTCTTAGGGGCTGTTTGTTTCATATATGGTTATAAAAATGATTTCCAAGAATATGGAGATTATAAAATGGGTTCCCACGATTGTTTCAAAGTTAGGAAATTATTTGTCAGGTATAAAACATTCCATGGAATAAAATAACTTTTCATTTCCCATGTTTTTATTCCCAAGAAAATGGGTGGGAATAAAATATTTTCATGAAGGTGTGAATAAAAATGAAGTAACCACCAAGTAACTACCCATATACCTCATGTTTACAAATAATTTCATGAATATGGTAAATATTAACCAAACGCTTTTCTGTTAAAGTACCTAGATTCTAATTAATTATTAATGGGAGCATTGCATAAATTTATCATCCGTGAATCAAATGACCCCTTAAGTAATTTAGTATCACTCAATTTTTTTAGTTGTAGCATGGGTGAGCTCTGGTCCGAGGGGTTTGATTACATATTAAAGAAAATTGTTCTTTATGCTGATTACATATTAAAGAAAATTGTTCTTTATGCATTTATGGTTTGCTCTCTGACACTCAAAACTGAAAGAAATACATTCAGTGACAGTTAACTATCGTTCGAAGGACTTTTTAAATCGATTAGACCGATTTAAAAAGTGTTTAAACCGATCTAAAAAATAACGAACACCAATTAACTCCCGTTTTATGACAAATGACACTTAATTGCCGTTCAACGCATTTTAGAGCAAGTTGAGGGTGTCTGAACAGCAACATCCATTATTAAATTTATAGTAAGTTCAATTATTATGAGTTATATAAAAAAGCCAAATAAAAAGGACTGGTTGTTTAGTTAAAAACAAGAACCACTTTTATATGTATCACTTTCCATCATTTTATACTCAAATAATAATTTTACACGTTCAACATATTTCATCCGATCAAGAAGAAGAAGAAAAAGACTAAAAGTAAATATTATACACTTAATGGCAAATATGCCAACAATACAAACTAATCAAATAAAACCACTTTCGAATTTAGTTGAAAGCAGAACATATCTTGCGAATTTCACCATCAGTACCAGTCTTTACTCCAATGTTGCTCATCTTTACCATTGATTTTCCAAATTCAACATTAAATGTTAATCCAAGCAACCCTCTTAAACCCAAGTATCTTTG
>Ga0228710_1002595_pt1 | contig 28573 bp, 8 predicted proteins | sample MedpolnodulmetaG_FD_177995 | JGI IMG/M metagenome (GOLD analysis project Ga0228710, IMG submission 177995) | Root nodule microbial communities from Medicago polymorpha collected in Santa Monica, California, United States - pink nodules | ecosystem: Host-associated > Plants > Roots > Nodule... | reverse complement strand
TTTTCCCAAATTAAAAAAAAAAAAAAAAAAAACTCAAATTTATGTAAAAAATTTCCCAAATCGTGAATGAATTAAAAACCCTTTTTTACGGTTGCTTCTTCAAATTAATCCACTTATTGAAACCCAGATTTTTAACAATTGCAATTGCTTCTTACTAAATCCCAAGTTATTTTTACAATTGCTTTTTCAAATTAATCCAAAAAAGAAACCCATCTTTCATCCTTCAAAATCAAAACTCATCCTTTATGATAACGATTGCTCACTGGACCATTGCTCAGCATTCTTCAACTCAACTCACCTTCGTAGTCGTACCTCCACCACCACCATAAACTTCATCTACATATTCAACACCATTCATCCAAATTCAACACATTCTTATACGCAAACGCAACCGAGTTTGTTGTTAGGTCCAACAGAAAGAAGAAGAAGAAGTATGTAGATCTGGGTTGTATCATTGTCAGCCACAAGATCTTTGTTTGGACTGTTGGAATAATATTGTTCGCTGCTTTTGTTACTTTGATTGTTAAAACTGTTCCTAGACATCATAAGAAACATCCTCCTCTTGATAATTATACTCTTGCTCTTCGTAAAGCTCTTATGTTCTTCAATGCTCAAAAAATTAAGCTTTTCAGATTTTGTTTTACAAGGACTAACTCATTCTGAAGATTTGATTTATTATTTTTTTCTCGATAAAAATGTGTTTTTTAATTCTAGATTCAATTCTTTCGATTTATGTCTCAGATTAATTTGCTGGGTTTCTTCAGTGTTTGGTTAGATCTCCTTTTGGATATTTCATTGCTCACAAAATTGTTTTCTAATAGTTTCTGGGTTGAACAACAATAAGAGGGGGAGAATTTGAATGTTTTGAATTTGAAGAGTTTCTGCGCCTTATCTCTCTCCATAAAAAAAAATCAATTTTATGTGTTGTTGTTGGTTGAGGATTTATGTGTGTGATGATATCAGGTGTTGTTGTTGATGATAATGTTGTTTTTTATTTTATTTTATGAAGATGATGAAGGATGAATGAAGATAATGATGATGATGGAAGAAGAAGAAGAAAGTAAATAAATTTGGTCTTGTTGATATACTATAAAACGGTATCTTTTTTTAGGGGATTAAAATTATTAAAATTGGAGCAAATTGAATAAAAGAAATAAGTTAAGGGACTGATAAATCAATTAAGCCATTAATTAATTATTCTAAAACTCATTATAGTCGAGTGGAGTAATAAGTTGTGTTCTATTTCCTTTCAAATACGTCATATTTTCCACTTTAAGTTGTTGAGTGTGCCCCTCACAATTTTTTTTTATTTTTTTATTTATAAAAAACGGCTTCCGCTAGAACAATTTTTGGTCTCGATTCTCAAACAATATGAGATTTTTAAGTTGTATAAGAGTAGTTACCTTCAAGCCGAGGTTAAGGCTCACGATTTTGTTCCTTGTCGAAGTCGCTAATGTTTTGTCTCATCCTTAATTGAGTGAACCCTCTCAATATGTCGTTTATAAAAAGGGTGATGCTAACATGTGCTTCCCTAAAAAAAAAAAACATGTGCTTTAAAGGTACATGTATGTCTTATATAAAGAGCAAATATTTATTGAGAAACATTAAATTCATCTTCGTGAAAAATTAATTGGTACAATTTTTAAGACATAATTTATATCTTGATTACCTTAACATGTACCCTAACGACATGTATTAGTATTTCCCTTGTAAAAAACATATCTTGGTTAAAGACAATGAATGTCGTATGTAAACCCATTGGCTTTGATTTCCAAATAGCGTGGAATTTTATGTTCCAGAACAAGATGTTGTTTTAATATTTTTTATTTGTTAATGAAACTTTTAACTCATCTAAGTCCTAACTTCAACATTTAGCTTAAATTACTTGAATTGTCCAACTAATCAATAAAAATTTAGAAGTGTGATTAAGTTGTGGTGATGTCGTGTAGTAACCGATAAAATGTAGAAATTGATAGGAACAATTATTACAATTTGAGAAGGGACATGTCTTCTAAGAAAGAGAGAAAAATTAGAAATTTTGTTTATTAACTTTCTTCATCAATCATTGACACATTACAACTCTAATATAACACATCAATAAGTAACTACTTTTCTATAACTACAAATAACTTCATAAAACTACTATTGATTAATAATTAATACTATAATATAATATTGTCATAATACTTTTTGTTTTTGGTAGATAATACTGTCATAATACTAATATAAATACATAATTAATAATTTTTATATAATTGGTTGCACCACATTATGTCTATGTATCAGGATTATGTCAATATTATATATTAGTATTAATTATAATTATTAATTAATAGTAGTTTTATGAAGTTATTAGGAGAGTTATAGGAAGGTAGTTACTTATTGATGTGCTATATTAAGGTTGTAATGTGTGAATGAATGATGAAAAAGTTAATAAAAAAAAAGTTCAAATCTTCCTCCATTTCTTAGGAGACGTGTCCTTTCTTGAATTGAGATAATTGTTATCGTTAATTTCTATATTTTATCAGTATCCCAACTCATTTTTTCGTGTAGAACAGTGAGTGTCTAATCGGAAGGGTGTGGAAATGAAATATTCTAAGAGTAATCCTAACGAGTATCTCAAAGACACTTTGAAGATAGTAAAATATAAATATTTGTCAAAATATTTGTATTCAACATATTAGAAATTATGATTGATTTATAATGTTTAAAAAGTGTTAAGTAGACATTAGTCAGCAAAATCATTTTTTAATTATGGGAAAAACTAACAAGTGTTTTTAATGCACTTGATAAGAAGTTTAAAGTAGCAACTTATCTTAAAAATGTGTATTCAATTTATTGAAAGATTAAAAAGCAACTTTTTTCACATAAAATTTAACAATTATTTACTTTAAAATCTTTAAGAAGTGTCTGAGAACATTTGTTAACGTTGGATAAAAAAAACATTTGTTAACTAATTCTATAAACAAAATGCTAACAAATGCCTTACCTAGATAAAAAATAAAATGAGAAAAAGGAAAGAATGTGTAATGTTATTAGAGCCCTTATACATGGACTATTTTAGGTGGCATACACTCTTTGACACTCACACATAATCGTGACATGTGACAAAAACATTAAAAGAATAAATGAGAGAGAGTGATGACCTGATATGAAAATTACTAAAACACCTCTAACACATAGGTGTACAAAAAAGGTATAAAAATGGTGTCTAGCTATCTTGTTATGTGTCATCATGTCATGTGCATGAATTGAGAAAGTTGGGATTATATAAAGGAGAAATGATATTTGCACAATCACTTTGTGACAACTTTCTCTCTCATACTGATATTATATTTTTATTCTCTCTCTTTATTTTTCTCTCCATTGTTTTTAATTAATAAAAAGAAAAAGAAAAAAAAATTATCACTAAAAATTATATTAAATGGTTGTTCAAATATCACTGCTCTATATAGAGAAGCAGTATTAACCAAACATACATGAAAGCACGTGGTGGAGTGGAAGAAGAGGGACTTTCACTTTGTAGATACTTGATGGGATGGCGGTGCCCTTTCTCTCTCTAAACTCTAATGGTGTCGTTTTCTTTCTCGTGACGGTGTCACGTGGGGGTGGGTAAGGGACCCACAAATGCACCCATTAAAAAGCAAAATAAAAAAAACAAAAGAAAAGAAAAAAGGTGAGGCAAAAACTTAGTGGGGGCATGTGCTCTTCCTTCTCAACTGACCTGTCGTTTATGGGTCATTCAAATCTGAAAGCGATCCAAGCACACACATTAAAGAGAGAGAGTGGTTGTTACTTGTTCTTTCTATCATCACATGACGTGGTTCACTCACGTGCCACTCTCTCGTGTTATTATTTTATCCTCGTTTTTTTTGTCGTTTTTTGCTTGTATACTCATAGGTACATCGTAGACCCACCTATGGTAGGACAAGTGTCTCCATCGACCATAGCACATATTAGAATATAGAAAACAATGTAGAGGAGCACTCCCTACCCATCCAATCCATGCTTCAAGTTCAACCTATCTCAATTTCCTATTCAAACAACCCAAATAAAAAACTTCACTCAAATATACATATCTAGAAGGAAAGAATTGTGCAATTCAAAAGCATATTTTATATTTCAAATTCAAAAGTATTGTTTGCTCTAAATTTTGTGTTTGAGCTCTTACAGTTTTGTCTTTTAAAGTGTTTAGGTGGATAGAAGAGTATGGGAGTTAGGATGGTAAAATGGATGAATTCAATTTTAAGGTTGATGTTTTGATTTTTTGAGTTTTAGTTAGGTTAAAAATTCATATTTAATCTATTTTTTGTTGAAAAATTCTTTTTTTTTTGCAAGATATTGTTTTTATGTCCTAAACATCTATGTAAAATATCGTGAAAAATTTCAACCTCTAGGTCATTTATCCGGACGCGTACTTGAGAAAAAATTGAGATTTTGCGCGTTTCGGTCGAAAAATCAAACTAAACTGAGACTTAGTCGGAATTCTACATAAATTTACAGACACCTCTATAAAAATACATATAGAGGATCTCCAATGTTTCGTAGCATTCAGAATCTCAATTTATTTTGATTTTTCGACCAAAACGTGCAAAATCGCAATTGATGCTATGCCAAGAGCTGCATTTAAATGCAGTTGAGCCAACTGCAGTTGTAGCTGGCTCAACGGTAGTTAACTAGAGCCTGCTTATCGAATGGTAGTTAATCGCAGCTGGAGGTAAAATAGTATTTTCCTTGTGTTTTTAAGCAAAACTTGATGTGGGAAAAACAATTTTCCTGAATTAATGGTGTGGTTTTAGAATTCTTTAAGGCCCAAGTCAAACTACGTGTTTCAGTATGGGCCACCTGTAACGATAATAAAAAAGAAAATTTCTTCACTCCACAATTCTAAGTTACGCCCCCTATTGGTCTTGAATCATGTATCAAAATTTCAAGATATTACTCTCTTTCTCCCAACCTTCCTCTTCTATTTCCTTTCATTTTTATTTGAAATTTAAATTCACGTACGATGCTCGGGCATCGCAATAATAAACACCAGAAAACATGAAAAATATCACTTACAATTTGAACATTGGTGAAAGAGAAGAGTGGAGAAGATTGTTTTGAAAGATGAAATATGATTCTAGAGGTACTTTGGAGTATTGTGTTAATTAAATGTTTTTAAGAAGTCAAACTAGTATACCAAAATTGACATCGAAAATAATCGAACCTAAAACGATGAGATGTGTAACTAGCATAATTTCTCTGTTCTTAGTTGGGTATTGACTTGAGCATTTTTTTTAAGGAAGTATTGACTTGAGCATTTACGACCACCGTCTTCCTTTGATGAGTACAATATTTCCTATCTTGAAATTATGAGGGAGATCCAAATTGATACTAGTTCCTATAATTAATACGACCTCCGCCATCCCATAATTTCAAGATAGGAACTTAGTTTATAAAATAAGTTCCTATCTTGAAATTATAGGGGAGATACAAATTGATACTAGGATTCGCAAACTGATTGCAAATATTTTAAAAAGAATGCTTCAATATCCATCATGAAAATCTACTATTCATTTAAAGGATGAGATATCACGCCACAAATTTTAACAAAGACACTTAAACACATTCAAACTAAAACAGATGAAACTAGGGGTGGCAAAAATACCCATGTCTACAGGTATCTGTGGGTAAAATCCGCCACGGACACGAGACAGGTAGTTAAACGGGTATCCATGGGTATAATAAACGGGTATTTGACTACCCATTATTATATGGGTACGGACATGGATTTAATTGTATCCATACCCACAGGTACCCATACCCAATAATAAATTAAGTAAATTACTAAAATATCTTTATATATCTTGTCTTATTACTTAAAGTTGTTACCTTATTGAAGAAAATTTTACCTATACATAATTAAAGTTCACCGTTTTTACTTTATTAACATCATAAAACATATCCTATGGATTATGTAAGAATCATGATTTTTGTATGGATTATGTATGATTAATGAAATTTTGAATGAATTATGTATGGATGTTTAAAAGTTGAAGTGTTTTGGTAATTAAAAAAAAATTATTATTTGTACCAAAAAATAAATAAATTAAAAAATTCTATTTCAAAAAAAATTAATTAATTAAAAAAACTATTGGTACCCATGAATACTCATGGATACCTCAATATCCGCGGGTACCCGCATAGTAGGTACCCACGAGGGTACGGGGCGGGCACAGATATCAATTTATCAAACGGGACGGGCACGGGTATCATACTATCTATATCCATGGGTACCCATTGTCATCCCTAGATGAAACGCATCAAAATATCATAATATTAATCACCATCACCTACACCACAAGACTTCTTTGTGAGGCTACACAACAGCTACATGTACTCTTACAGTTCCGACCAGCAGTTTGGCAATTGGAAAATGAGCCATAGCAGCACAACAAAGAGCTTAGTGCAAACGTGTATGTGGAGCAATGAATGCAAAAAAGGAATAATGCATTGGAAAATAAATAAACCAAAGAGTAAAGGCAACTCATGGCAGACCTTTTAGGCTGCACATGAAGTAACATTATAACCACTGCTGGTGCATTTCTTTGGCAGGAAATTAGTTATTCAGGTTTAATAGGATTTCAAGTTATGTGACTGAATCAAACTGAGTTTAATTAAAAATAAATAAATTATGTAATCGCATAAAATACCCAGATTACGCCTAAAATGAGCAGTGGTTAGATAGTACAAACTTATCTACTATTAAAGATTAAGACATTTTCAGTACATTTTTTCAATTCCTTTACCATTCAGGTGGAAAAGTAAACTGATTGAATTGCCACACCTACCTCCAACATTAAATTAACAGTGCGGTTGCCTGAGGCCCTAAGCCATAAGCTAAGGGGCAACCTGAATTTATTTACATAGTTGCTTGAAAACAATAATCGCTGAAATGGAAAAACAGAATGTGAAAAAAATGTAGATCAAGAACAGCCCACCTTTTCCAACACCGACTTGACAACATCGTTCACAAAGACATGAAAGCATTGCCGGCAACAATTGGGCATTAAATTAGACTTCTGAAACTGAAGATTATGGTAAGTATGGCTGCATACTGAGTTCGAGGAGTATATATTAGACTTTTGCTGCTCGGAATGGCAAGCAGCCAAGATGGTATGGGTGGCTTGCCTTGCAACTACCTTGAAGGTTTCGACACCTGCGTGACAAACAACTGCATGTAAAATACTTTTATTCAATTAAAAGGCTATCATATGAATGCTAATGAATGGAAATATGAGTATTCAGTGATAACATGGATAAGCTAAATGTTCAATGCACATACCAAATAAGTTTATCTAGTGACCACAAATAGATTGTAAAAGTGTGTGTGAAACATTTATCTATAAATATTATAGCCAACAATGATCATGTAAATATGGAGGGGGAAAATAAATTTCACAATGAATTAGTATTACCTAATTGTTTATTGATAGCTAAGCAATTCAAATTTAGTTTAACAAGAGACTGGATCTCTGTTTTTGCATCTTCGGTATTTTTTGTGATTCCATTCCCGAAGCTTTTAGCCAACCTTTTTTCTTTATTGAAAATATCCACATCCTTATTAGAGGTGAACATGCTGCCAGATTTTCCACTTGAGGGTGCTGAACCTACTGAAGTTACCAAGTAAGCAGACTGCCTTTGTTCCTTCGCCGCATTTCTTTCATTGTGACAGGGAGCTCTGTGGGTACTAGTATGGACCTTACTGGGCAATGGACATTCCCTGTATCCTTCTAAATGAGTATTATGGTTTCTCAAATGTTGTATCTTCTCCTCACACAAGACCCTACTTTGCCTTTTCTCTGCCAACATCAGAGACCGATGATTTTCCAAATTTTTTTTGAGACAAGAGTAGTCACACTTCTCCTGCATTTTGGTGTACATAAAGTTTAATGTTCTGGGTTGTTGTTTTTTCAATTCAAGGCCACTACGAGGTGAAAATGATTTTTCTCTAGCACCACTGCATGAGGGACCATCATCCACTTCCTGTTGAATTCTGCTTGTTCTTCTAGGAGTTTGTTGCATCGTCTTTGCCTTACGCATCATTTGCCAAGCTTTGTCAACATCATCTTTCAAGCCACCATTACTCAACATGTTACTGGATTGAGCACCTTGGACTGTGGATTGTTGACTGCTTGCGGAAGCCATTGAATGTGAATCATCTAATTTGCCACATGATAAAGAACTAGAATTTTCTGTTTGACTGCTTGTACCGCCAGATTGAAATGTTTTGCTATGGAACCTTAATTTACCACTTCTTAAAGAATTCCAATTTTCACGAAGCAGTTGAACATTATGCAGGGCACGCTGGACTTCCGACACAGGTTTCTTACCTTCGGATCTGCTCACCCTATCAAGTAAAGGAATATCAGAAGACAAAGAATTGTTTTGTCGTATAGGAGATGCCATTGGTCTTCTAACCACTTGGCTGCCTGTTCCTCTCACAATATTTAAGATGGTTACATCAGGCGCCGCTTTTAGCTCAACATTTTGTTGGTCCAACATATAATTAGCATTAGTCTCCAGGGAAACAGCACAATCATGACAAAACCAATCGCCTTCAGGAACGGTGTAGCCCAATCCAACACAAAACGTATGTGAAACAGTATCACAAAGATCACATATTAGTATAAGGTTTTCATCTTTCGCACCATCGCAAATACAACACTTGCGTTCAGCATTAGAATCAACAGGACCACTTGTCATATTTCCATGAGGATGGTAAACCTAGAAAATATAAAAAAATAAAATAAAAAAATCATTAGCCTGTTGGTTACTTATAACATTACTGCACTTGCATAAATATTATTAACTCGGCCGTTCTTTGAATTCATTGATCACCAGCAGTAAATAATATATATACAACAAAATTATGAAAGGATGTAATTTGAATGTTTAAGAAGTCTAAAATCTAAACAGTCGTGGACCTTCTCTAGAGCGGGGATGTGCCATGTCTCCCCTCAAAATTTTATTCCTTTCGGTAGATATATATTGTATCAAGAGTGTTTTACTATATATTTTTACAAGTTTCCCCAAATATTGTCAGTTGTATCTAGTGGCGCAGCTGCAAGAGTCTGTGTAGCGAGTAGATGGTTCAGCGATCAATCCCGATAGTTGTCATTTTTTGTTTCCAATTAGTGCATTATTAATTTATTATTGAAATCTTGTGATTAGAATGTTCGAACCGCGCACTTGAGGTTAAATGAAGCAATTGCCACTACGCCAAGATCCGACTTTGCTCTTCACATTAAATATTAGTGATACTTATTATAAATATATGGCACCCTCTACAATTTCAGTCATGATCAACATGTTTTACACTATCATTAGTTATGTGGATTCACACTTACAACATCAATTAATGAGTTTAGGAATTCGCTAGCGGGGCACAGGACCAACTAATCCGGGGACCAATCCCACAGGCCACAGTCTACTAACGGGCCCAAATGAAAGCAAAGCTCTTTATGGACTGGTCTAACACATGAATTGCTGACACCTACGGGATTCGAACCCAGAGACATAAAAAAGAGCACACTCCTAGGTCTTAATGAAGTGTAGCTAACCTAGGGTTTCATGCAATTTTGAATGTGTTACGGAGAAGAGAATGACCTGATCACGAATAGGAATCTTAACATCCCGAGAGGAAGAAAAGACATCATGCATAGGGAGTCTACGAACGTTTGAGAATCTCTGGCGACATAGTGGGCATCGAGATTCATGTTTGGCCCATTCCATGATGCAAACGAAGCAAAAATAATGGTTGCAGCAATCGATTTCCGCAGGGACTGAAATTCCGCGTTCGATGTAACAAATTCCGCAGCAAACATCTTGGTTATTGTCATTGTCGTCTTCTTCTTCAATTTTCACTTCGGATTTGAGGCGTTTATTTGATGTAGGCAACGAGGTCGACATGTTTGTGAAATCTCTTAGTTCTGCTCTGAAGACAAATTCGGAACCAGACGGTGGTCGTAACTCTTGAATTTGCGATAAAGACGAGGAATAGTGTTAGGAAAATAAGACGAGTTAAGTACACGATATGGTAAACTAGGCCCAGTTCTACGAAAATTGCTTTTTTACTCCTATGAACTTTCTTAAAAAACACATGAAAAATACGTTTTTACCTTCGACGGTTGTTAACTATCGTTCAATTTTTTTGAGGTAGTTAACTACTGTTTCACAAAAATAAAGGAATATTTCTTCTCCCTCTTACATTCTCAAAAGCATCTTAAGTAATTTTTTCGACGAATTTTGGTTGTATAAATAATACAACTCTTTTCAAAGATGAATGATTTATAAACAATCCATTTGTACAATCGACAATTTATTTGTTGTTTTTTAATATTTTATGATTGATTTTGATTTGCGTGTTCCTCACATTGTTTTATAGTGTTGTATTGTACGATCGACAATTTATTTGTTGTTTTTAATATTTTTTGATTGATTTTGATTTGGGTGCTCCTTACATTATTTTATGATGTTGTAATAGTTGTACATATTTTAGTTTTTTATCTTATGTCCTTAAGACACAAGTTACAAAAACCCTTATTTTTTTATTTTTTTTGAGGGAGCGTTATTGTTGAAAATGATATTGTCTACTTGTATTTTTATCACAACATTTTGTTTTTTTTTTCCTGTTTACTATCTGATCATTTTGTTGTTAACAATTATACTAATCTAATATTTTTATTGTCAATTACTCAAAATAAATTAAATAAATTAGAAAAACAAAATAAACGAGAAGGCCGATTTAAATATAAATACTATATTTAGTCACATTTATAAGCAAAAAACATCTTTTTAGATTTATTGAATAACTAATATATCTAGTCACATTTATAAATCAAATACACTTACTCACTCCTCCTCGCTCTCTATTAAAAATAAGCAAAGTTAATTTTGATAACACTACACTTATACTACTTTGAAATTTAAAAGCGACAAATAAAAAGAACAAATATTTCACACATAAAAAAGAATAAAGTGATTCTTGCATGCATATCCGTTAATTGGGTGAAATTCTAACCAATAAACTATTTAATTAAGAAAAAATAAACTGAGTATTAGAAAAATGGTAGTTGGAATGAATGGGTAAACCACTGGGTCTTGCATTTCAATTCAAATATATCAATTTTTCACTTATCCTTTTTTGTTTATATTTTATTGCAGAATCGATTTTTTTTTGTGGTGGTCAGAGTTTGAACCCCGGACATTGCATATATCATGCATTGTCCATACTAACTGAGTTAAACTCACGAGGACGGAAGTTGTAATATTTAAACAAATGGTCGACACTTGTTAAAGATTTAAAAATGGTAATTGATCATTTTTATGGAGAAAAAAAAATTACTTTTCGATGTTTTAATATGATGAATATACAAGTCCGAAATAAAATTTTCTCTTTTAACTTCTTATGAAATATCCTAACCCACTTGTTAGCCTTTCCCTTAGGGCCCGTTTGGTTCGAGAATTAGGAGGAAAAGGGATGGGATGAAAGATATTTTAATTAAAAATGTGTTTGATTCGCAAGGGGAGGATGAGAGATTTTAAAATTATTTTACTATTCTACGCTTGAACTTAATTAAATAAGGATAATAAAATAACAAAATAATAACAATGTAATCGATAACAACCCAATGTAAACGATGAAATAATGGATTAGTAATAGAGTTGTTAAGAAGAAGAGAGAAATATTATTATTCACTAATGTACCTCATAATGTTACAAATGAACTCTATTTATAGGTAAATAGAGTAGCTTATGGACTAAGCCCAATAGTCTAGTAGTATGGTTCATTAACCTATTTGCTATATGGACATCCACTTATAATATTCATAACACTCCCCCTTGGATGTCCATTGAAGATATGCCTCATTAAAACCTTACTAAAATAAAATTCAGTGGGAAAAAGTTCCAGTGAAGGAAAAAGAGTACAATATGAGACAATCATATATGAGATGAAGAAAGTCAAATAATCTTTTATACTGGTTAGTCAAAATCTTCACTTCGAAATGATTATGTAAATGCTCTTCTCCAAATTAGGGTGCTTGAGAAGTTTCTTCATATTGATTTGTTGCAAGAGCCCCTTTAAAGAATCCAGAAGTTTCTTGTATTTGTAAAATCATCATCCTTAATAAAAGAACATTCTTCACTTCCTTAATTATGTTGTTTCTTTAAGATACAAAACATATGTTTTACTTTGTTCCGATATCTGTATTTACTAATATTGACAAAAACAAAATACCACAATATATATATATAATTAACAAAATACATTAATGTCCTTGTTTGAACTAAGATATGGTACTTCAGGACCAATTCAAGTTGTTTATCATTTTCTTGAGGACATGATCTATACTAACATCAAGTGACATCACAATCATTTTAGTACACAATCAACTAGATCTGTCTATATCAAATACAAGTGTTGTATAAGATTCTTGATGCACAAAATCTCATAATAAATATGCCAGTCTAAACAAACTTTGCGTATGTAATATATTTAATTTCAAATATTTCTATCATCGATAGATGTTAGAATCTCTTCAAGAGTTCAATAATATTTATACTATCATCATTAAAATGATTATAACAAATTAATTTTCAAATATTTAGAATGAACATATGATATCCTTTCTTCAACGTCTTATGAAAATTTGCTCCTTCATGAAGTTTCATATAATCATCAATTTCAAGTGAGCCATACAAATACACTGTAACATATCTTTCATAAAAATTGAGTCTTTAATGTGCTACTAAACCTAACCAAACAAAAAAAATTCTTGAATTCACTTCAGGTGAATACGTCTCTTGAAAATAAAATGTAGACATTTACCATTCACTTTCGGTGAATATATCAAACTCTTTATTCATGTATTTTATCAATATAATTCTATTTCGCGCAAAAAATCATATATATCTAATTAACTTCACATCTTCAAGTGTGCGGACTACAAGTCCAAAAAGTTCAGCTTTACAAAGCGAGTTTAATTTCATTAGAATTGTCTCTTTCCATCTGCAAATATTTCCTTTTTCTATAATCTTTTATAGATTTTAATTCATGATCCTCGTCATTACTTATCACATATAGCGCTATATTATATGCAAAAATGTCATCAACGTTGACTTTTATTTTGGTTCCAACTCATTTCATCCATGACATAATTTATCGAGATCTCTTTCTTTTTCATAAATTTCAGGTGGCTGGTCAGTTCTTCTGGAACTTAAAATTCAATTTTGTCAAACGGCTCTTTTAGAGTTTCCACATCCTCATTTGGGTTATCTTTCTTTTTACCTCCTTTTATTGTTCGAGGATTTTTATATTTGGAATATTATATTATCCGACTGGGACATTTATTTTGTTTGGAGCATTAGCAACTGCTATTTTAATTTCTTAACTTTGCAAATGAGTTATATCTTGAGGATCAAGAAGAGACAACAATATTTCTTTTCAAATAATTTATTTGAACTTCAGGTTCACAGATGCTTATTCTCTCCCTCTAATATTGAGAAAACTAATTCATCAATTGATAATCAGCCTACTGGGATGTAAACAAGTTGGCTCAATATAATTTATAATAGATGAAGATTCATATCAATACATTTTCCCAATATTCTTTCAAGATCTATTTAAGTGCATTGTATTGGAGCAATTGTGCTATACACAACACATCCAAAAAAAATCTTAGATGAGAAATAATAAGTTGTTGACCTAAAATAAATTATAAATTAAGGGGAGGGCTTACATGTAGTATCTTGTTGGCTTGATGCGAAACAATATCTTAACATACAAGAATACATTTTCCCAAAGTAGAACTTAGAAGTTATGCTCTCATAAGTATCATTCATACAATTAACTTTAGACGTTTAATAATAGATCTTCAAGTCCATTTTTACGAGCATATGCTAGCAGTTGTTCAATATCAATTTCAATTGACAAATGATACTTATCAAATGCTTTATGAAGAGTTCAGAAAATAAACTCTTTGTCAGATTTGTTGACAAAATAATCTCACAAATTTCTGATTTGTGAGTTGACAATAATCATACATATCATTTAGTTGATCCACATTTTTGGTGCATTGATTCATAAATATCACCTTATACGCATTTACATATATTAAGAGACTAAAATCCTCATATTTTCTATTCCTTGAAAGAAAAAATTAAGGCACCAAAATTATTTGATTAAAGAATCTTCTGGCTCACAAATCCATTAAAATTTAACTATGTTCGCATTATAATAAATTCGGGATAACCCAATCGGACTTACCAACGACGAACTTGACATAATATGTAAACTTCTAGTTTACAATAATATGTGCTTTAGTTGCACTAATATAAGTATAGTACGAATAAGAGAAAGAATATATCTTTTCCACGACACTTATTTTCTCCAGGGTATATCTCATAATATAGAGATATTTAACATATATATATATATAAATATATATATATATATATATTTATTTATTTTTTTTCTTTTCAATATGATATCTATTTAGATGGATATCTTAAAACTTAATAAAATTATATTAGAATGTAACCTCGATGTGTAACATTGAGTAATCTTGTAGTTCTTTAGGAACTATATCACAAATGATCAAGAAAATTCATTATTTGAGCAATCCTTCAGGAATTGTTTAATATTTTTAAGAATTGATATTTGAAAGATGATTTGTAAACTTCTAGTTCACAATGATATGTATTTCATTTGTTTTTGTCCATTTGAAGTTTGAAACAGTAACGAACAAAAAAATATTATATCCAAATGAAACTATTTAATAAATATTTAAAAGCTTTGATTTATCTTTTGCATTACCATAGATAGAAAAAGAGATAGACACAAAATTTCTCCAACAAACAAGACTTTATAAATCATACACATTTCTCAGGTGAGTAATTAGGTAACACAAATTGTCAATAAGATATATTTTCAAAGTTTGAGATCTCCAAAATGTAAATTACATGTGATATCATGATCAAATAAATTTATTTCATAAGAAAATATACATATCTAACATGTAATATTTATGAGATAATAATCTTGAATGATTTAAAAGTCAATAAGGCAATGTCAATTCATAGAAGATATTTTCAAGAACTATGTAGAGAAGAATTTGTGCTTACCTTGTGACTCAATCATTCTAGAAGTCTTATGCAATAAGAAAGAAGAAAATCATAACCAAACTTTTATTTTAGAATAAGCAAACAATCTTGCAAGGTTCAATCCATATAATAGAAATATGATCGTATCAAGAAAATCTTTGATCAAACACTAATTTTTCAACTTATCTAAGTTTATACGAATGGAATTTTATGACCTTGACATGTATCAGATTAATTGTAATCTCTACTAAATAAATTACTATAACCACGCCATTGGTTATATAAAACAAATAGTATGCGCCATTCACGTTTGAGAATGACGTTCAACGTGACATTTCACCATTTTAACCAAAAAACACTCTTTGTTCAATTACAAATGAGACTAATATTTCAAAAATATTTTTGAAGATATTAACTTATTTGCTACTTCATACTGGTATAGAAATACTGTATTTCAAATACACACATTGTCTCATATTTTCCCTTTTTTTAATTCTTTTTTTTGGTCAGGTAGCCTAGTGGCTAAAATTCACCTTATACGGTGAATAAGTGGGGTGTCTGGGGTTCGAACCCCGGCATATAATAATGCATTGTCCTACCAACCGAGCTATGCTCACGGGACCCCTTTTTTTTAATTCTAGATCAGATAGATTTTATAAATTTCTATCATTTTTTAAATGTGCAATTCTTCAGGAATTCAACATCAAATCTTCATAAACTATGATCAAGAAAATTGCATTCCATGAACAATATTTGAGTGATACTTTAATATTAAATTTGTAGTTCTTCAGGAACAAAACATCACTTTTGAATTCTTCTGGAATTCATTCATAAATAATAAATACTATGTTTTTAAGTTCTTCAGACCCATCCAGCTTATTTAAACAAAAATTGAGCCTTTGAATTCTTCTAGGATTCATAGAGAATAAACTTTGGATTTTAGAATTTTTCAAGAATTTACGGATAATAGAGTTTTTTTTTTAATTCTGCATGAACGATGCACAATCAAAATATTTCTTTGTGCAGACAAGAATTCGCTGAGAATAATACTAAGTTCTTCAGAAACTAACCTTTTGAATTCTTCATAAATTCACATAGAATAACATTGAGCTCTTCAAGAACCATTTATTATATCTTTTTAATTTTATAATAGGAGATCAATTTGTATGCAATTCATGGGAAACATATTAAATTGGTTACGTATTTTAGTAAGTTTCTCAATTGTACTTAATACATAGAGCACAACAAAATAAGTTCTCACGATGTGCATAAGTTATTAGAAGAATAGCCACGGTTAAAATAAAATCATGAATATATAATTATGCATCACGAACAAACACAAAGTATTTTTTTAAATGGCACAAAGTATGATTTTCTTTAGGAATAGTTTAAACAGAATATTTTTTCCGCAAAGTATAAACAAATAAACTATTAATAGTTCATTCTTGACAGTGTAATATGTCATTTCTTACGGATTAAAAGCAACAAGAAAACATTACGTGTCCATTGATTTATTTGTTCCATAAAAATTGTGCTCTAATTATCATTACGTGTCGATTTTTAATTTATTTGTTCCATAATTTTTTTTTGTTCATATCAAAATGAAAAACTTTGTTCATATCAAAATGGAAAACTGTGATTACCTGTAACATGATTGCATCATCATTAGTTTGTTATAGAAAAAGTTTGCTCCTTCACAAATATGGATTCACATGCTAATACCTATGCAACCGTGATATCATAGATTTTAAAATGGCAGTCATTCATGCACATTCAAATATTATTCATCACAAAATTTAAATACAAATATTAAAAAATGAACATTAAGAACAAACGTACGATAATGATAATAAAAATTGTAGTACTTTTCCAATCCTTCAGTGATGTATATTTAATAAATTTTTGAGTTCTGCAAGAACTACATACTAAATTTGATAAATTATTTGTGCAATCCTTTAGGATGCATCACTGTTGAATTCATCAGGAATTCATAAAAAAATTGATCTTTAGCTGATCCTTCAGGAATGCATTAAGAAATTTTGTATGTGCAATCCTTCAGGGATGCATTAGTACCACTGTTGAATTCTTCAAGAATTCATTAAGAAAATTTTATAAGTGCTATCATTCAGGGATGCATTAGTATTAGTGTTGAATTCTTCAAGAATTCATTAAAAAAAATTTGTTTGTGCAATCCTTCAGGGATGCATTAGTATTGAATTCTTCAAGAATTCATTAGAGCTTCTTTATTTCTCTTTAAATAGTCCTTCAAGGATACAAAAGTAGATTTATATACCTTTTTAGTTTATTAGAGTATAACGTGTTATGAAAATAAGTAAATAGAGATAGTAACACAGAGAGAAGGAGAAGAAGAGAGAAATATTCTTATTCATTAATGTACCTTATAATGTTACAAATGAACTCTATTTATAGGAAAATAGAGTAGCTTATGGACTAAGTCCAATAGTCTAGTAGTATGGTCAATTAACCTATTTGCTATATGGACATCCACTTATAATATTCATAACAGAATAAAAGTTGTTACAAGATAATATAACCTATTACCTAGTAATAATAATAATAATAAAAGTTGCTTCAAGGATAATATAACTTAATAATAATAAATGTTGTTACAAAGATAACATTGAAATTTTAAATTAATTTTTGGCAGTGCAATAAAATTTGATCCCCTCATATTCCATTCTAAAAATCGAAACAGACACTTCAAATTAAAAAGAGTTTTGCTAACCAGTAACCAGTTTCCTCAGGGCGTTGGTTAAGAATTCTACAAATAGAAATTTTATCTTGGAAATGTAAAATGTTATTTTTGACCAAGTAATGATTACATGATTTTAAGAAAACTTGTTTGTTTTGGATGCTTAACCAATGCCCTTGTAATACTGGTTAACATTCTCCAATTAAAAATATTCTCTCCCATCTCCTTCCCTTCAAAACTCTGGAATCAAACTGACCCTTGAACAAATTTCCTTTTTTAAGTTTATGCAGCTAAAATATGGAAACGAAATCTTTAGAAAACGGGTATGGAGTAGAATATTTTTAAGTGAAAATGATATCTAACGCACAATGTGTGTGTAAGAGAGCAAGAGACGCCACAGTCATTGAATTCTTAAAAAACATTAAATAACCACAAAAACAATACAGAGGGCATATCCGTCATTCCACATCCCGACGCGTTATAGTCCAGAATCAGATCCTTCGTCCCAAACCACACTTTCAAACCACACTTCATTCTCAAAATTCCAATGGCTGATGTAACCTATCTCCGTCGTCACCACCACCACGAACCCGACGATGACCAAACCCTAATCCCTTTACCTTATTGGCCTTCCACTTCCGATCTCGACTTTGATTTCGATCTTTACTCTTCCGATCCTGAATTCCCATCCAATCACAACCACCGCTTTTCTCGCGAGAATTTCGTCATGGATCTCTTCCAACAACGCGTTGAACAATCTCAAATTACTAATCACACCGATCCAATTCATCAATCGTTAAACGACTCCGTTTTCGACAGTTTAAGTTTCGATTTAGGGTTCAATCCTTCCGACCTTCATCTCGATCTCAATATCGCCGCTGAAGAAGACGATGATGATTTTCCTGATATAACGATTTCTAGATCTGATCCAATTAACGGTTTACCTATTGTTGAGATTGATTCGGATTCTGAATGTGAAGAAGTTGATGGAAATGGAAACGGAGACAACGTGTTTTGTGGAATCTGTATGCATTCTGATGCTGATGAAGATGATTTTAGCAATGTAATTGAGGAAGAAGAAATTGGGAGTTTTCCTCTTCGTTGGGATTCGCTTCATTTGGAGGATGATCCTCAAATTTACGAGGATTTTGAGTGGGAGGAAGTTGATGGTGGTGGCTTTGATGATAGGGAAATTCTTGGTTTGATGTTTGCTGGTGATGATGACGATAACAATAACAATAGGTCTGTTAATGCTGGTCGTGCTCGCGGTACTTTGTTTATTGAACAAGAAGAAGAAGAACACGAGGAAGAAGATGGGGAAGAGGTTACTATGTTGAGGGTTGATGGAGAAGAGGTTAATATGATGAGGGTTGGTGGAGGAACGGAGAATCTTGATTGGCAAGTTTTGTTGAATTCCGCGAGTCCTGAAACTTATCATGTGATTTCAGAGCCTGATTTTGGGGATAATGATGATTACATTTACACTGCGGAGTATGAGATGATGTTTGGTCAATTCGCGGATAATGTGAATTCGTTTACCAGTAAGCCACCGGCTTCCGTAGCGTTTGTTGAGAATATTCTGTCAGTGGTTGTGACTAAAGAGGACGTGGATAACAATAATGCGCTGTGTGCGGTTTGTAAAGATGAATTTGCTGTTGCAGAAGAGGTGAAGTTGTTGCCGTGTTCTCATCGATATCATGGTGATTGCATAATGCCTTGGTTGGGGATTAGGAATACTTGTCCTGTTTGTCGCTGTGAGTTTCCTACTGATGATGCTGATTATGAACGTAGGAAAGCTCCAATGTTGGCTCGGAGCGCTTGATTGTGTATGTCATTGTTGTTAGGGTTGGATACTTGGATATGGTTTCACAATTTGTTGTTGCTAGGCTGTTAAGAGTTTAGGTTTTTTGGTCCTGAAAAATTGCATGCGTTTGTTAATTTTGGATTTTTCATATGGAGATTTGTAGTATAAGTATGTTCATCTGCAAATTGTATTATGGGATACATCATCAAAATGAATCAATTTCTAAGGAATATATACATTTGTTCTGCTATTTCAATGTTCATATTTGTTATTTTATCTTTCTTCTTCGATAATACAGTGCAGAACTCTGAAGTGTGATCAGTACCATCGACAATCTGAATGATAGGAGGTAGTGGAGGTTTTTTTTTAATTCTTTGACCATGATTCAGCACTTTTGAGTTTCATATGTTAATAGACCGATTGACTAACTTGGCCTATTAGCTTGTTTTCAGCTTGCTTCTTGTGTTCTGCTTTGTTGTTTAATAGTGGCTATCGTTGCCTTATCTTTTCATCCTGTATTCACTAGTCTTGGTGGCTTTTTTTTGCCTCTGAGGAAACAATTCTCGCCTGAGTCATTTTTTTTTCCAGCTGGTGTGTTTTTTAGGACTTGTTGTCGACTCATTGCAGTGTTTGGGTTTGATGACAATGGGAATTCAGCTTTATGGCTTCCCTGTATTTACAGGGAGTACAATACCTACTTTCTTGCATAATACGATGATTAAGCATTTTACTTATGCTTTTAGCAATAGAATTCTAGTTACGTTGTTCAAAAAGAATTCTAGTTACGTATACACTCAAATGTTTAGTGACTTATTTACAGTGGATTAATGAGGAATACAGAGATTACATTTTTGTTTGAGTTCCTTTAAGTCTGATATTTGTTTAGGAAAGTTATTATTTTGGTTGATACGAACACCTAGAGTTTCTTTCCTTTCTTAGAGGCCTACCTATTCAGCAGTGGATGTGAGGCGTGTTTCTGCATAATTAAGATACACGCTTAAGATTCGTAATCATGAATTTTATTACTAGGAGTGTCCATTATCACTTTTGAAACAATGCTATTTTTTTCATGGAAGTTGATTGAATAAAAATGACGAGACGCATGAGAGAGGAGACATTCTCGATCTTTTCTAGTGCACAATGACAAGGAGTTGGATTATAATGCAATAATGGATCTATCTGAATTCTGAAGTCGAGATCTCTTGACTGTGTGCTTTTCCTATCTGCAGTAAATCCGGTCCCAAATGATAATTATCTAAGTTAATAATTTGTCCTTCTGCAATCTATCATTCTTACTTACCCTTGGTCCAATCATTTGGCTTGGCATTCTCTATCTTTGCTACCAAGTTTTGCAAACTACTTTTTAAGAAGCTGTGCATTTTACAGTTTCACGCAGTTGTTTGTATGTATCTCACATACTTATTTTTTTATAGTACATTGGGTTTATTTCATTAAATTGAGTAATTTAAAACCTGCGTGTCACTAGCACACCTGAAGCATGCTGCTCTACAAGTTTCTGTCTTGTGTTGTGCTAGACCAGTAACTGCTGCTGCCTGCTATGAATTAGCCAAAAGATCCATACGTGATGCTGGAAATTGGCCTGTTTGAAACTCCACTTGAGAGTGGAAGCTAAGTACTGGTGAGTTGCCATTGGATTAGGTCACGAGAATCCTTATCATAGGAATATTGGACTTTTGATTAGCATAACTACTATATATATGCATTGACTAAGAAAGAAAGGGCCTTTTCAATGGCATGGAAAATACGTTTTGCAAACGTATAAACTTTGTCATATTAATACAATCCGTGTAAGTTAATGATTCATTTGTCATAGCCCGCCAGGGAAAAATGTAAGCTTATGAGGAGATAGTCTATGTAGGTGCCAATATTGCAAATCATTATTATTTTTTCCTTTCCCCATAAAATCTGGCATTGTCTTTAATTTAGAACGTGAAAACACTGCAATTAGCATATTCATTTTTGGACTAAATCCCTAAATGGCAGTTAACACGCATTGTGGTTTATTCTTGGGTAGGGTTACATACTCAATTAATTAATTATGACTAGAATTAGAAAAAAGAATTGCAGATAGAGTCACCTAGCTAGGACCTAGGAGCCAGCATTTTACTGAAATTGGATATTGGTCTATTCCGCAGCTGAGGTTGGGAGTGGTTTATTTTGTTGCTTTCTACCATGCTTTAGGCATGCATCAATCCAAAATTCAATGGCAACTAATTACTTGTATGTATCAAAACTTGATATGATTTTTTTACTATTTTGCATAACCATACTTTTCAATTTCTTATGTCTATGTTAATTACTGCCTCAACCATTTTGCAGAGCAAACGTTATATACTTCAACCGTAGTTTGATATTAATCGTGATCACCTTTGTATTCTTTTCCTAGTTTACAGAACCAAAATTATCTAGGACTCTGAACTTAACTAAAAATATTCATTAGTAAACTTAAATGCCAAGAAACTCCCTTACTTATGTTATCTGCATTAATTAATCTCATCTTTGAAAAATCTCCTAGCCTATTAATTCCCACTCTCTCCCTCGCTTTCTCCACGCATGAGAGCTTCAATTAGAGAGACATGGAACACAATGACGAGGAGCTACATGAAGTACCCTATGCTTCCGTGATACAGTACCTTTCCTATCCTTCTCCAACCCAGAAACCCATCATGAACTCAAGCCTGCAAAACATGGAAAATGGAGAAGGCTATTCTTTGACCCATCTGTATCCATCTCAAGGTTTATACGATATTCCATTTATAATCCAATGGAAGAGGAAAGAGCATTGGAGGAATCTCATAAATGAGAGAGCAGCAACTGAAGCAGAATGCACTCATGATGGGGTTAGGTGATAACTGTCATCGCCTATTATTTTAATCACTCTGAATATGAAGTATGAAACCAAAGTTATAATTCAAAGTCTTTATTCTTGGTTCTAAAATGTTATTTAGTATTTAAGGGAGGGAAAGTGGCGAGGTGCTTCTTTAAGCTCTTTACTTGCATGGTCTATTTGTGCATAATGCTTGCAATATTTTCAATTTTGGTTGTGCATTCACATAATAGCATCTCCAAAAGAGGTATCTAAGTGAGTTTCATAGAATGATGAACTGTTCTTATTTTTTTCTCCTCATTGGAGAAACCATGATGTGTCGGTGTGGATAGCGAAAAAAAGGTTAAAGTAGCTTAACTAAGATACTATATCATCAAATTAAAAGTTGGTTTATTTTCTCAAAATTAAAAGTTTGAGTTTCGTAAAAGTTGCTAAATTTTTCTGCCATTGGAGTAAAATATGGTTGAGTTGCATAAGTGTAATGTGGCAATATGGGAGCTACTTAATAGTGATTATGGTTTAGGTTCCTACGCATTCTTCCCTACAGAATGTAGATTCACTCCAACGACTGCAACTGCTGCTGCTCCAACTGCAATATGACGAAGTAATAAATCATTAAGCGTCGAAACAAAAATTATAAGCGCATAAAATAACATGTCAATTTGTTTACAGAATTAATGGGTGAATAATGGAAAAAAATACTGGGTGATAACAACACGGCAGAGACAAGCAAAAGTGAAACATAAATATGGACCAGTGATACACCACTTCAACCATGATATCAACCAAAAATAAAACAAGTCAATAGGGCTTATTATAGAGTTAATTAGAAGACAAGATCAGACAACTTTAAGATACAAAGTCAAAGGGAACTTGATGAAAGACCAACAAATCAGCTTGAAAACTGATATACCTGCAACAAACAGAAGAGGAATGTTTATGAGCGTTTTGGACAGTTTGCGGCTTTTTCCAGCCTCAGTTTCAGGAATGCTCAAATGAGAACCTGAACCACCAAATTTGTAGACACAAGTTGTCTCAAAGAGCCTATGCAATTCGATGAGACTCAGAGTTTCGCACCCTATGACCCAGGCCCACTAGAGTCACCCTTTCTCACGATTATGGAAATTCTACCAATTATCATTGTCTCTCGTAATTGGATTTCCAATAATCAGCATTATGAGATTCTACAGCGCCCATTGCATTTTTGATGAAAGACTCCTAGTGGTATTTGTTATTTTTCAAACAATGGGATCCGGGAACAAATTTCGCTCGTTTGGAGGACAAGACAATTATTGAGACTGGGTGAATGGATTCATGAGCCTTATGATCCTTTCTATGTTTGCTTCTTTGAAAACTGGTATAGTGGTATGAATGCACTGCAATTCTCAGATCATATTTCAATGGTAAGCCTCTAAACATTCCAGCATGTTCTAGGCGATTAATAGAACTGCCGTATATTGATGAATATCCTAATTATGTGGCACTTAAGTATGATGCACCACTTTTAAAATCAACATTGAGTTCTTGTAAAGATGCTTATTTAGAAATTGCCCGTGCCTTGTGCTTTTCTGTGAAAATAGTACTGCTAGATGCTTTCAGTTAGGTCAGATTGGGCACTTCCAACACTTTAAGAGAGTCAAAAGTGGTTATGTTTCTTATATGTTGGTATCTGTTAATGGTGGTGAAGATGGCTTGAACCTGCATCCTAGTCTACCTCTTGGTTGTAAAGATTTTGCAACACTATATGCCAATGAAAAAGGAATTATGGGTGGCTATACAATAAGAGTGTTGCAATTTCTTGTCCTGGTGCGTTGCTTAATCTCAATTTTTTTGATGTCGACTTTTAACATTTTCTTTGAACCAATAGTGCAGCACCATTCTTTTGCAACACCTACAAGTTTATTTACAAAAATAGATAAGGTTGAATCTATTTCACAATGCATGGAGCAGTCAACTACAAAAATGAACCCTGTTGTAATAAAAGAGCTCAATAGTTATACCATGTTGTTTCTCATTCAATTTGGAACTAGGCTTTATACTGGTCAAGCATATACTTATCTGCATGAAATTGCGAACTCTTCCTACACTAGTAATGTTGCACATGTGCCAGTTGGCCTTTATTGGCATATTGGTTTAGCTCCTGGGTGTATATATTACACAACACTATATGTTAGGAGCAAAGGAATTGTTTGTGGCTTCAAATTGAATTTTATTGTTCCTGTTCATTGCTTAATTTCCATTGGGTTTGCTTGCACAATTAAAAGTTGATGGAGTTGCACAAATTGACATGGTGGTATTTGTTCAGCAAGGAAAGAAGGTGTTCCCTAACTTTTGATAGACAAGAGTATGTGGTGGTTATTTGTCTTGATGATACTCAATTATTGCCTACCATCCTTTATGCTTGTGTGGCTAGACAATATGTGGCAGTCAAGATAATTGAAAGGCTAAATCTTTTAATTCAAGTTCATAGCAGGACATACACTTTTGCCATGTTTTCTTTGTTGTCCAATAGTTTGTGGTTGCTTAGGTCGTGCTTCAGGTCTTCTTATTCTCCACACCATCGTATGATACAACTTGATTTTAATGTGTTGGTGGAAGCAATTGATTTATTCCCTAGTTTGATCAAAGAACCCAAAATAATCTCTAAGCCTCATCTCCATCAGCAAACTGAAAACTTAACAGGAGAATTGTATCCAAGTCTCGTTATTGAGGCTTGTTTGGGAGTTTGAAGGGGAGGGGAAAGGAGGGCTTTGGCGGGTGGGAAATATAAGGGAAAATGGAGAAATTTTTCACATTTTTTGAATGAGTGTTTTTTTTAAGAGAATGATAAATTAATGCATATGATTAACATATTTTTAATTTTAAGAAAATTAACAAAACATAAATTAAATTTAAAGAATTCATATAAATCCTCCAAAACCCCCTTCAATACAATTTTTGAGTTCCCCCAAATGAGGAGGATTTTGTATTATAAAGAAAGATGATACCCCCAATGTCTTCCCCTTCAAATATCTTTTATTTCTTTCACTTGCTCCTATCCTCCCTTCCAAAGCCCTATCCTCCCTTCCACTCCAAACTCGCAAACAAAGCCTAAAGGCAACGTTCACGGCACAACAAATAATATATAAAAGATATAGCAGCTTCAGTAGGAGAACCACAGAGATAACTTTATGAATAATAATTTTTTTTAAGATGTAGTCGTATAATTTCATCTATCAAGGAACGACTTTACATGTTGGGCGGGGGGGTCAATGTCATAAGGTATGCACAGTAAGGGAGGTAATTGAACATTTACAAACAAGATGGGAGTTGTGAGACTGAGACATTTAATCACAACTGGAGTTTAATATAATTTACCCTACTGGTTTAGTATACCATGGAGAATATCTCTCCCTCTACATAGAATTGAGGCAATCATTCAACAATGCCGAAATGGGGTTGGCAGATGGATATCCATCCAAATTCTGAATCATGGTTTCATCCATCCGCGCTTGAACTTCATCAGAAAATGTTAAGTCCTGTAGTAATTCCTCAAATGTTCGGTCTGCTCCATCGAGCGAATTGCCTTGATTGCTTGAAACCTTGGGTAGAGTAGGACTGCGACTTGAGAGCTCCACAACATTAACCTGGCATAAGTCAAGCACAATCATCATAGGAATCACAAAATCATCAAATAAATCAACAGACATCAAAATCAAGTTGTTCTCAAATCAACCTGTCTGTCTTGAGGTATATTGGCCTTCAATTTGGCTATAGCAATAGCACGTGATAGACCACCAATAGCATCAACCAAACCATGAGATACTGCGTCCTTACCGGTCCAAGTCCTCCCCTGTGCAACCTCTTCCATCTTGTCTACCTAGTGACAGGACAGTAGCGGTAAGTAACTATTGGATATACAAGGAGGAAGAACAGAAAGCATGGAAAATAGATTTTTCTTAAATAAATTTAAAACATACAGTCATTGCTCGGGAAAGAGCAGCTTTGTCTCGAAATTGTTTGTAAACATACTGTGTTCTCTTTGCAAATAGCTTTGCTTCATGTGGTCTGTACCAGAGATAGAGAGAGTGATTATATGTTCCTGCCTCAAATCAAATATAAATTGGTGCAACAAAAAAAAAAAACGGTACCAACCCATGAATCAATAAAAAGTAGAAAATTAAGGCCAGCACAAACAGTCTATATGAAACTTGGATAAAAAGCCCTCACCAGCAATAGCAAATTATATTCCTATAACGCAATGCCCCAGGCCTGCTTAAGGTGATGTCTACCAGTGCTTACACTGATGGGTGAGGGAACTAGGGCAGCTGCAACCCACAGATCCAAAAATAAAAATCTACATGTTTTTTAGTAAAGCAGAATAATCATAATAATACATTCAACCAATCTGCATCCCCAAAGTCTTTGCTATGTTTATGCTCCAACTTTTAGGGATATCTTGAGGATCTTTTCCAGGAATCCTGAAAAGGGCACCTACAATTGCTACCATTACTAACTGAATACACATGGAATCAACGCTAGATTTTATCAACTATCATCACACTTAATTAACTACTTCATCAAGGAACTTTCCTAATAATATAATTCAAAGAACATGACATTAATTAAACTACTTTATCAAGGAACTTTCCTAATAATATAATTCAAAGAACAAGAGATATATTGAACCCAGAATGGGGTTAAATGATTTTAACTGGATTCAAATATCGCAGTGAAGTCATAAAACTTTAAGTATCCCCATCTCAACAGAAAGTGTCTGACACTATAGTTAGATATCAAATGGCAGAGTGCACATTAACATTCTCTACTAGAATCTTCATGAATAAATAAGCAAAATCTATTAGGTACCTAAAAGAACGATGATCAGCTGCAAAGAGCTCGGCATATTTACCCCTTGATATAAGTTCTTTGTTGAAACCAATCTCCTCATCAAGTTTCTCGTAGTTAAATTTTCCTACAAAAGTAAGTTATGTCATCAAGTTAGTAGATTACAAAACCCAAGAAGAATATACGGAAGTGGAACCATGATTGTTCATGATGGTACCATGTCTCCCCTCATTATTTATGAGCTCAATTGATTTCTTTCTTTTCAGCTACAATTTCTCTTGATTGCATACGATTACCATTCAAATGATATTTCAAACTACTATAGTATTTTAATCAAAATAAGTTCAAAACGTAATTGACATAAAACTCAGTGAAAATGCTCGTAATATAGCTATAAGATCACATCAAGTGTGGAGCCTCTGCGGATATCTTACACAACTATCTTAGGCAAGGAGATAAAAAAACACGGATTTTAGCTGAGTGCATGGCCATAATAAGCCTTCCCTAAATTGAGTGAATATGGCGGAAGACCAAAAACCCAAACACGCCATTGCAACCTATGGCGCCGCCATGTCGGGCTTTCTTCACAAATTTCCTATGACGGTTGTCCAAAAACTCGCCACGCCAGTCCGCAATGGCGGCGCCAAGACCACCATTTAACAACACTGCCATTTAGGATCTAACACATGGATGACCTCGTCTGTTTCAATTATACCAGTATGTGCATGTTGGTTAATAATTCACAATAAATCTGTTATTAGTTGCAGTTAAATTATTATCCATGCATAGCCTTCTCCTTTCTCTTACTCATGAGCACTCCAATCGAACCGGTTAAGGTCAGATTTTCTGCAACGATAGCATCTGCTCCCATCGCCATATAGTATCCTCCGCTTGCTGCCACATCAGACATTGAAGCAACAACTGGTTTTTTGGCCGCAAGAAGCCTGATTTCTCTCCACATTCTGTAGACCATGATATATCAAAACTTTATCAGCTAATTGTGAGTTAATAAATTAGTGTTTTTAATATATTATTTGAGTCCGTTTTATTTAGATTTGATTTCGTTTTATTTAATATTATTTCCTTTTTAGAACTATTTTACTTCAGTTGCAAGTTATTATATTTCAGGAACAAATATTTGATAGATTGAGTCTTGGAGCAAAAGAAAGAGGATTAGGAGCTGATTCGGGATGAAAATACGAAAATATGGGACAAAAATATGTCACCCCCAAGT
>Ga0228710_1002593_pt1 | contig 28576 bp, 16 predicted proteins | sample MedpolnodulmetaG_FD_177995 | JGI IMG/M metagenome (GOLD analysis project Ga0228710, IMG submission 177995) | Root nodule microbial communities from Medicago polymorpha collected in Santa Monica, California, United States - pink nodules | ecosystem: Host-associated > Plants > Roots > Nodule... | reverse complement strand
TTTTTGACAGGCAAAACCTGAAGCTGCACAATGGGTGAACAAACCTTTTGCCAATTATGACAAATTGGTTATTGCTTGTGGAGATGAAAGGGCCACTGGAGGAAAGGTTATGAATGATGAAGATATTCGCCAAAATCATCCCCTTAATCGTGAGTCAGAATCCATTGGTACTAGTGACCAGGTGACACTAGAGAGTTTGCAAGAGGGCGGCAATGAGCAGGATGTCACTTCTCCTAAGGTCCAAATTCCCCCAGAACCTAGAGCTAAAAGATCTAGAAAGTTCCGAGATGAAGATGAAGTTGAAGGGATAAAAGCTGCCCTTTTGAACGTTGCTGATGCTTTTAGAGAGAGTACTGCATCTCATGATAAGTATTTTAAAGACAGCATTGCAGCTTATGAGAAAGCTAATTTAAAACTTCCAATTTCAGAAGAAGAAGTTTTTAAACTTATTGAGGAATTGCAAGTGGATAGTCATATGATCATTCGGGCATATTCTTATCTTCTAGAGTTTCCTGAGAAGGTTAGAGCTTTACTTGGACTTCCAAAACACTTGCGGAAGAGTTTTCTATTAGAATCGATGTTTGGTCAAGGTTACTCGTCAAGGTAATTTATCCATTTTCTCTCTATATTTTTTTTCCATATAATTATTAGCTCTATTGGAGGCATATCTGTTGATGATAACCATTGTTATATGACTTGAATAACCATTGTTATATGACTTGAATATATTGTAGGAATTTATGAGAGGGCTGAAATGGTTGCAGTAGTAACGCAAAAGGTATAATGTGCTGAACCTTTTTCAATGTCTTATTTACAAGTAAAATATTTTGATTTGCTATGAGATTGTGTTAGTTCTTGCAGTTTTGATGGTACTGTCATGTGTTTTGTGTGTTATTGGTGCTTCAAGTTTTAGGCATAATGCAATAGTTTGTATGTTATCTTCTTTTCTAAGTTTGAAATGAATTTTCATGAGTATAGTTTTAGGCATGGTTCATTGATACCAAACTTTGTTGAATTTATACTTTGATTGATAGTGTTTGTCTGTCACATATATGACAGATTTGAACCCACCTATGATCATGCTACTGATGGTTGTTTCATCTCTACAATAATTATTACTAAGAATGTATGATGAACTTGTTAAATTTGTAATTTGATTGATAATTATAATTTTTCATGTTTTTTGTTTTGCAGGTAATCTCTACATATTGTTTTGGTCTCTAATGAGGATCTTGAAGTCCTAGACTATGACATTAGTAGAATTTTGTAATCTTGTATTGGGATTTAGTTACTAGCATATTTGACACATTTGTCATTTTTATGTCATGTATTGGTATTACAGAATATGCTGCATTTTCAATGTCTTATTTACAAGTGAAATATTTGGATTTCAAATTTAATATGTTTGCTTCTCTTATGCTTTATATATATTTTTTTTTTGTCAAAAACATTCTCTAATTTATTTGAAAATAAATCCGAGTGAAGCTAATTCATTTTTGCGGCGCAGAGCATGAATGATTGAACGAAAAGCATATAACACTTATATTATTATTGTTTTAATTAATAAATGGGAAAAATACATACTTGGTGGAAATTTTTGGGAGAAAATTTTCATTCTTTTATATTTTTAAAATTAATAATGAAATTTGTACAAAAAACATTAATTATCAAATTAAAGGAAATATCAAATATGGTTTTCTATAGAAAATTTAAGTTATTATTATTGTATCAATTTTTTTTATAAAATTATCAAAAAAAAATTCAGATTTAGGAAAAAATAATTAAAAAAAAAGTTTTCATGCTTTCAAGATTTTTTATTAAATTGGTAAAAAAAATTATAAGATAAATTACAAAGTATAACACAATGTATTGATTTTAAGAGAAAAAAGGGTAAAATAGTAAAATTATCACATAAGTCATCCATCTCCTTTCCTTGTTGGTTTTTTAACTCCAAAACAAGGGGAAGGATTTCCCTCCTTTCTCCCTTCCTTCCCTTCCCTTTCCTTTCCCTCCTAAGCCTTTCCTTCCCCTCCCCTCAAAACTCGCAAACAAAGCTTTAGGTGGGCTTAAATGATACACACACTCTATGCACTGCAGTATCGTTTGATTTCTGCTCTTCTCCAACACTTTTTGCTCGCGCCCACATAATTTCCACTTATATCCTTGCGTGAGTTAAGTCACTCACTTGGCTTCCACTTATAACATGTTTTATATTGTATTCAAGGTTGAATAATGTTTCATCATTACCTCCCACCACCAATTCTGCCACTGTTAGCAGATCCATCATGAATGCTATAATGAAGGATGTTGAATGGTGCACAAACCAATGGTTAGTTGAGTGCACATGCTGTGTTGAATTAGCAACTAACATGAATACATTTTATGATGTTGTGATAATAAACCTTTCTAACAAATTCCAACACGTAAGGAATAAACCTTATGAATATGCAAAAACAAAACTTGTGTGAGTTAACTCACGTATGTGTTAATGTCTGCGTGAGTTAACTCACATAGAGATTTACACCTGCGTTAGTTAGCTTACGCGGCGTTAATTAAGTAGCGCAGAATTTAACACTTGCATTACTTAACTAACGCAGGGGTATTTTCAGCATGGCTGCAGGGCGCGAGCAAAAAGTGCTATGGAAAAGCAGAAATCATATCATTTTTAGTTGCTAGAAACATTGATACACCTTTACTTTTCATTCCATTTCTATTAATATTTGAACAATCTACCCTAATTTGAGTATTCCTGACCACCACTTCAGAATCAACATGTAACTCAACCGTCATGTATCTCGATCATGAGCTAAGCTCCATCTTTCAAGAACTAATTCCCATAATTCTACAAGACAGCGCTACAAATATATCCAAAAACTTGGAAATCGGAGGTCCATCTTTCTATCTTGCCCATCCAGCTGCTATCTCTTTTTTTCATCACATGATTCATGAGTCACGACTTCTTCTTCCCCTTTTCCCTCCTTTTCTATCTCTTTTCTTTCTCAACACAACTTTCACATTTCATTAGAGGGGTGAGATAGTAAAGACATTAAAGGTGTCACATATTCTCTAGTCGTACCACACCACCACTAAATAAAAGTATATTGACGATAAATTTTAAGGGCAGGAATAGATAATTCAAACATAATATCCATAATCCCAAGAATCAATACAAGTTTAACAATTAATGAGATGAGAATATAATTTTATTTATGAATAAAACAGTAATAGTATGAGTATACTGTGAATCAATATTACAACAAGAACTCAAGAAACAAAGTATTGAATTAACTAAAATTAAAGACAAGTAGGGCAATGGACTAACCCATTCTCATTACACTTGGGACACCTTATTTCACCCCCAGCAGTAACCAACTTACAACTCCCACCACAATCCCAACAAGGAACAAATCTAACCCCACCACATCCACCACACCCTTGTCTTCCAACACCTCTCTCCACACGTGTCGCATTCAATATCCTCCCAAGTCGACCCGTTTCATTCAGCTCCATCAACTCATCCAACCCACCCAAATACCTACCCTTCACAAACACCCTTGGCAAAACCACACCAACCCCTAACTCTTCCTCCGTTAATAACAAATCCTTCACTTCCTTTAAAAACTCTCCATGAAGTGCCACGTCACGCTCATCAAACACAACCCTATGATTCTCCAATAAGTCTCTTGCTTGGTTGCAATTATCAAACGTCTTTCTTACACCTCTTAACGACGTTGTATATATTACAACGGCGTCGTTTCCATTTGGTGGACATTTTTCTGGATATTTACTTAGTGGGTCTCTCCTTAATCTTTCTATTCTCTCGAAATTCGATTCTTTCTCTTCCTTTTGTTTCTCTAATATGTCTCGTTTTATGAATATGTTATCCTTCAGTTTTGATGATGACAAAGATGGTTTTAATGTTTTCACTGAACCAACATCAACAACGTTGTTCTTAGTTGGTTGAGCTTGTTGTTGCGGTGGTTTTGGTGATTGAGACTCGTTTTTCTTCTTTGGGCTTGACTTTGCATCTAACTCTTCGAGTGTGTGAAAGGAAGCAACCTTACGTGGAGGTTGTGGTTGTTGCGACGGTGGTGATGAAGGTGGTGATGGCGGTGTTGGTTGAGGAAGTTGTTGAACAACTGGTTTGAGGTGTTGGAGTGTTTTGCTAACTTCATCCCATGATTGAGGAGATTTTTCAGTAGCATCGAGGATGTGGAGAATAGGAGGAGGTAGAGCAGGTTTTTCTTCTTGGGAGATGGTGTTGTTGGTGTTGTTGAGGTGTTTTAGCCATGGCTCTTCGATGGCGTTTATGTCGAACACCGCGAAACTCGTCGGTGGTGGCTGGTATACGGCGGGTGCGGTTGCTTCTATACGTTTAGAGTTAGCACACCCCATTTCCTCTTGTGTTCGTTTTCCAAATGCCAAAAGGATATTTGGCTGGCTGCAGGAGTTAACTCACATATATATGCATAATACATTTCTTAATATATAGTACTAAACTATATAAAAGAAATAAAATATAGGTTGGAATTTCTCTAGTCACTTATATTTTGTCCAATCAAAAATGAAATGTCATTGACGAACCATAATAAAGCAATTATTAATAAATGTCAAAATATATTTGTCAATTTAATGATATTTTTATAACATGTGGTTGGTATTTTCAATTGAATAATTCTTGTCATTTTTTTTCCAAATGAATAATTATTTCGTGTTAGGCTAAATCCAAAAATTAAAATAACATCATAATCTATTTAAGCTTTGCCGGTCCATATGATATTAGGTTATTGCTATCATTTTAATCTGTTCATGTTTCACATATATTCGATCGGAAAGTTTTTATGAAAATTTATGTAATCAATATATCATAAATTAAAATATTTAACTTTTTTATAAATTAATTTTTATTTTAAAATGCTTAAAATGACCCTTGTTAATAAAAACTCCAATCTTAATCCATATTTTCAGCCCTGGTGTGATGAGGATCACATTCGATGATATATTATGACATGGCGATGTGTTATTAGTGGTGGATAGTACTGGTTTGGTAGGGATTAAGTTAGACATAAATCAAATCCTAATATGAAAGTAGTTCTTTTTTTATGGATGAAAGTAGTCTTGTTTAAGAGAAAAATAGCATAGCAAATTACAAAATTATTGTCTATGACTGCAGTGTGTGGGTAAAAGACTAATGTGAAGATAATGATAATTGTAATGCAAATTTAAGATCGATACAAAATTTCTGTGGCTTTGATAGAGGATTATCCATTTGGTTAAATTTAGATTGGACAAAAAGTCAAAAACTATGGATAACGAGTGAAAATGAGGGTAGGAAACATGCAGGCCTTAAGATAATCGTCTGGCAGGTGTGTTATTTACGTGGACTAACGAAACACAGCCACCCCCGAATCCAGCGGAATGTTTTTGTCCGGTTTGGTCCTACTGCGTCTGCGTGCGTGTTGTGATTTCAGACCAAGCCTTATACATATTTGTTTTCATTTTTTATTTCTTTTATCCTTTTGATTTCCTAATTAGGGCTGCCAAAACGGAGCCAATCCGTTGGGTTGGCCTATTTAACCTGCTATTTTTCGCGGACTTAGTTGAGGTTTTGAACTCGTTTTCTATAGTTGTCTCGCTCCGCTTAACTCATCGAACAAACGGGGCGGGTACAGGATGGGGCGGGCCGGTCCACTTAACTCATTTTTCTTTCTTTTTTTAGACTTATTTTATCCTTTTATATTTATTTTGGTTGTTGGATTTATTTTAGGATTTGTTTTATGATGTGCAGATTTTCCTCATTTTACTATTAAGTATGATGTTTAGTTCGACAATTTGTTAATTATTTTGTTTTTATCACGAATTTATTTGATGTTTTCTTTTATATATTATTTTTATGATAAAAGCAACATAGTTTTTCGTAACAATTATTTTGTAAAAAAAATGCATTAAAAAAGTTGTTTTTTTCCTTTGAAAAAAAATAAGTTTTTGTTTGGCGGACCGGTTCGTCAACTCTTCTGTCCGCCACTAAATAGAATGAGGTAAGATATTGGACTAGGTCACTTAATTTGATTCGGCTCGTCACCTCTCGTTTTAAGCAGACTTAGACGGGCCGGATCGGCCCACTTTGCCATCCCTATTTATAATATAGGAGAGTATTATTAAGTTCTCCCTCTTTAACAAGTAGGTTTTAGTTTTGTTTTGTATTCTCTTTTTTATTTGTCTTTATTGAGAGGTTGTTTTGGGGTTAAATTTGAGTTAATATATGTTTATCTCATGTAATATTAGTGATTTTTGGTTTAGATTTTAACCTTATAATTTGAAGATTATTTTTTACAAGGCGTAAACATATATTAACCCTAATTCTTTTTATACGTGACATCATTTCTCTTCATCTTTTAATCTTCATTTTAATCTATGTAAGTGATTTTCACATACAGTTAAGTTTTTTTCTTTTATGATTCGTCGTATGAATGTGATGTTGTGTTGTTTGTCTTGTGCGGCGTTGCGTTGTGGTGTTTGTCCAGTTCTTATTAAAAAATCGGCTTCAATAAATGATTTGGACGTCATAGTCCACAATTAGCATGTTTACGATAGGCTATGTAACAAAATCCAAAATTTTACCACAGTTAAGCGTGGATAAGTAGTACTCCTCTACATGTTTATTACAGTTATAGAGTGGCTAAATTGGGGGTTTTTAATCGATGAACTTTGGTGTTAGCTGAAGATTTTTTTTTAAATCGAACGGTCTCAACAACTTCAACACCATGCAACAAGGATCCAAATTCTTCTGATTGGTGAACTAAGAGGTAAATGTGTCAGGAAGCTAAGAGAAACTTTTGTGATGTGCTTGAATGATATTGTTGTAGATGAAATTGATGATTAGCCTTTCTTTCATATTTCTTATCAATAACTTTTGTAATGAGAGAATTATGATCGACTTCATTTCCATTAATTCCCGGTTGTTATATTGCACTTTTTTTTTTAAGCTTCTCTTTTGCTTTTTGTAAGAACTTGAACTTTGCAGGAAATGATGACTTTAATCTCTATTCCACACTTACCATCTTCAGATTCTAAATCCTCCTTTTTTCAAAAAAAAAATAATCTAAATCCTCCTTTAATTCTTCAACTATTTTGAACAAGAACCTCAGATGATAAAAAATGCCGTCGTGTTGATATTGCATCGTGTATTCTGCTTCGATTCCATCGTCGCCATAAGGTTTGAAAAGAAACTTGTTGCTAGTTTGTAATGGAGGGTCATGGACAAAATTAGATTTCTCAATTTAATGTAGACTTGCCTATAATTTATGGCAACCAACATTGATTCATTTGTCAAAAAGCAATCACGAATGGTGAAGAAAAAACAAGAAGAAGTAAACTAGCGAGTTAACTCACGCGGGGTATAACACCTGCGTGAGTTAACTCATGCGGCTTGACTTAAGTCTCGCGTGAGTAAAATTAAGTCAAGTTTGTTTTACATATGCGTTAGTTAATTAGCGCAAGGGTATTTTGGTTAGTTTGGCTGGGTGGGAGCGAAAATTGCTGAAAGAAAGGCAGAAATCTTTTCTTTAATGGAGTGGACTGAATCTTATGGGCCAATCATTTGAGGAAAAAAATAATTATTTTGTAGTAGTATAAGAAGATTTCTTTTTAGGTCCTCCATAATTAAAAAAAATAGTTTGTTTTTATTTATTAACAAAATTAATTTAAATCATGTTTAAAATAATTTTTTATCCAATTAATTATTATTGATATTTTAGGTGATTTATTGAATTTTGAAAATAAGGTGGATAGATTGGATGTATCCATAATTTTAAATGGAGGATTAAATTTAATCTATTAACTATTTTTTGTTTGATGGATGAATAAGATGAGTATGAATTTGATGGATCATATTGTCGCCGCTAATCAGAACAGACGAGCAATATAATTCATATTTCGAAGGAAAAAGAGAGTTTCAATTCTATTAAATTAACATATTAGTTACTTGAGTTGGTTGTTTGTAGCCTATACATAGCTCAACAGTAACATTTCAAATACTATTGCAAAAAAATACAAGTGCGCTATTTCTATGCTATACAACAAAAAGTAGTGCAAATCATTTTGTCTAGCTTCTTTTTAATTATATATTTTTTGGAGTGCACAGTGTAACGTCCCTAGCAGTTGAAATGGAATTGAATAATAGCACCAGAAGATTCGAAAAAAGAAAAGAAAGCATAGATGGATGCAGAGCCTCTGGCGCTGAAATTTGAAATATATTCAATTGTTTGTTAATATTAAATTTGAGAATCTACCTATCATTCTGTTGTTTTCCCTTTGGATCATTAGTTATTATCACAAAAATCCAACATTTTTGAATTGTCATACCAAATCCCCAACGGTCCAATTTCACGTGAGCACCTCTAAGATAAACAAAACTACACAAATAAGAATAAACAATCTAAAACAGGACGGTAGCTAACGTGCCATGACACTATTAGGACATGTTTTTGCCGAACACAAGAGATTTCAAACTTACAATATAAATCAACTTTGAGAACACAAGTTATAAAATAGCAACAAAACAACTGAAAATATTGAAACATTCATCACTGAAATTTATCAAATGGGAAATTGTTCTTTCAAGGGTACCACTGGTGAATGCCATCACTCTATCCGAATTCTATGTGATAGTGGTTCAATTTTACAATTCAAAGGTCCCAGAACAGTTGCACAAGTCCTCGAAAATCGTCCGGGTTATGGTGTTTTCCGCCAAGGCCATGTGTCGTCACCATTATCAGACCAAGAGAGCTTAAGCTATGGTCTTCTCTATTATCTTCTTCCCTTGAAGGAGGTACAACCAGATCAAAAAACTAGATTCAGTGATGGAGTTTCAGATGCAGGGAATGATGACAGAGTAAAGAACTCTGTGCGCGTTGCAGCGTGTGATTACGTGGAGAATCTGTCGAATAGTTCGGCTCTTGAAGTGTTGCCATCAGCTAAGAATGGTGTGTGGAAAGTGAAGTTGGTGATTGATACAAGACAACTAGAGGAGATTTTGTCAGAACAGGTGAATACTGGAGCATTGATTGAGAAGATGAGGATGGCTGCAACTGCATATTCTATTAGTAGCCCTACAAGAAGCAGAACCATGAGCACTTGGAAAGTGGGATGGAAGCCAACATTTTTCAAAACATTCTTGGCGCCGGTTAACTCTGGAAAAATTCCAAAACGCACTGTTTCTATTGATGATGCTGCAGAAGGGTCAAATTTGGATTTGAGTTCTTGTTAAGAAAAGGCTTCATAGTTCATACTCAAGAATGAAATTCATGAGTATGTTAAATTGTTGATGTTAGGTTTTCCCTAACAATAAGGTTCACAAAGATGACTTCATCAAATATCTTTAGAAATTATAGGTACATCTAAGATTGCCTCTGCTTAACTGTAGGGTATCATTTGTGAATATATTTGGATGACTAGTCCAAATATGGATGTAATATGCAATGAATGTAAGTGTTATGGAACAATTTTCAGTGTGATCAGCGTGAAAGTAATTATTGATTTCTTTTATGATTGCCTCATAAAACTACATTGACTAATCATTCGCAGCCTTAGAATCAATTGGTGGCCTTAGAACTCGCCAAAATTGCATTGCATGAAGAAGAAGGTTATGAGGTTGTCCCAATGATTAAAAATCACTTGAAACTCTAACGACCATAAACAATGCTCCTTAGAAGTAAAAACTCACAATCTTTTTCGTTCTTCCAGTTGAGACAATGACCTAATCGATGTGATTTGACAAAAAGAAAAACTAACAAGACTAATTACAATGGAGTTGCTGGAAAAAAAATTAAGTAGTTGAATGGTTGTAATGGAGTGTTGAAAGTGAGGTGGATTATTAGGGTTGAAAAAATTCAACATGTTGAATGAGGAGGAAGTGGGGGCCACATAAAATATTTGGAAAAATCTTATTGAAAATTAAATGTTGTCAAGGGTTGTTTGTATTTTGTCACTTTATGTCTTAACTATTATTTAACTTCATTGCATTATGTCTTATCTATTATTTAACTCAATTGCATTATTTGTTTGGTGTCCGTCCATTTCAATCTGATTTCTATCCCTATCTATTATTTAACTATGTTGTCAAGTAGTTGTTTGTATTTTGTCATTTCGTACATCACAAATTGTGCGTGCTAGATCTGTGATGTGTGATTCAAATGTGCATTATGAATTGCAAGCGGATCTAGTCAAACACATATGGGCAAAGTTCGGAATGTTTCATGATTAAATAGATTGTTTATGAGTTGAGTCTATTCTAAGTTGAATTTTGAGACACATATATTTGATTTCTTGTATTTTTGTTCAATCAACACCCATTTAAACCTCTTAGTGGTTGTAAAAGCCAAACACGGACCAAAAATTAGAGTTGCAAAGGTGATAACTGTTCTAGTAAAATGCTGATCATACAAATTTCAAGTTGGACAACGATTTTAGCACACGAGAATTATTTCATGATCTAATTTTTGTCACATTACAACTTTGATTTTATGCCTTTTTTTTATCCGAATTCAACTTGCTTCTAAATTAAATAGTTCTTGCATTATGCTTTCTATTAAGACATGTATAATCATATCATATGGCTTCATGTGTGACAGCGTATGGGTAAGCGCCATTATGAAGAAAGAAATGAAATACATTACTGTGAGTATTCGTAATTCTATCTTCTTTAATTTGTTTATAAGTTATGAATTGTGTCAAGGATTTTACTTTTATGTTTATTTTTCAATTTGCACACAATTGGTTGCGATGCTAATAGAAGGAACCTGTCCTTCATTTACACACAATTGGAACCGAGCTTAAAGACTGAAACGTTGGTCAAGGTAGGAAGAAAACTACATAACTATGTTTTGCACCTGACTTTCTTTTCAGCATAAAAACGTCGCCTTTACTTCAACTTCTACATATCAAACCAAGATACAAGAACTCAAAGTGTCAATGATACTATTCCAAATAGGGAAATGATAAAGCCACAACATCCATTTAAACCTCCTGTGGATATCAAAGCCAAACACTAGCCAAAGACTAGAGTTGCAAAGGGGCTACTGTTAGCATAATGCTAATCATACAAATTTCTTATCAGCGTATTACCAAACACTGAACCACCAAAAACTAAGTAAGAGGAGAAAAGCTCGTGTCAAGCAAAACGTGGTATAAGAAAAGAAACCAACAAATATATGGAAACAAATACCATATTACTGCATTCAATAGAAATCATTTCACCTTCATTAGAGTTTTCCTACGAAAGTTCTACTCCAGTTGCAATATACTCAGCAAAACAGGATTCAAAGTGATTTCAAGTAACAACGGTCCAATATCAAAATGACACCAAAATTCAGGATATTCAAATTACATAAAAAGCGGTGGTTCTTAGAAACATCAACTAAGTATCACCACGTCACTTTGATGAAACAAGCGGTGGTTCTTTCTCTAGAATCAGCAGTTGAGACAAAGACGTCTATGCCAGGCAGATCAGACTTTCCTGTAGGATTGTCAGGACTCGGTGATTCGAAAAAGTGATAGAGAAGCCAAGAAAAAGCAAACCATATTTCACAAACTATAGACATTCTCCATAACCAGATTGCATCGGTAATTTTGTGTGTGATCCTCCAGTACAGGAACAGTGCAAGAACAACCATGCGAATAAAAAATTCAGGGCTTTAAATGGATGTTGTGTGGACTGCATAGTCACATTCGAGATCTAATAAATAGACGAAAACCAGATTGCTTCTCAAAAATCTCGTTCATTATGCATAAAACCTTATGCCAGTTTTCATTCTTCAATTATAATGACAAGCATTAGAGAGAGAGAGAGGACAAAGAAAATTTTATTGTTGGAGGTAGAAAATATTATACACAGGGTACAAAGTGGTTGTGTGTAATGTTATTAGATGAAGAAAAAATTTGTTGATCAACAGATATGAATTAAGAGTTACTGATGAGTTCACCTCAGAAACTGTAAATTATAATATAACTCTAGTTTCGTCCACTGGACCTCACTGTGTTAATTTATTTGAAGCTTGGAAGAGTTGCATTATGATATGCTCATGGGTTTGGATGTGAATTGGAATTGATACAACAGTAGAAGGCTATGTTTGAATCAATGACAATAAACTTAAAACCAATATTATATTATAGAGCCTATTTGAAGGTGACAAATAAAAAGCCTCAACATTTTTTTTTGCGGGCTTTGGTGTTATTCGCCAAAGATACTGAAATTTTGATTAAAGGAGAAATGTGGTCTGTTGCCATTTCTCAACTCTGAACTCATCTTTACCCTTTTGCCCTCTAGCTAATTAAGTTGCTAAGATTTTGTTTTGTCATTCTCGCATGTCAAAGATTGTTTAAAATTCAGGATTACTAATAATCAAGAGCACGTATGGGCTTTGGATTCTCTCAATTCTATCAATTTTTTTCATTTTCAATTTCCACCCTTAAAATACAACAACCACTTTTCTTTAACAATGTAAATCCGCACATATGATAGACCTCAAGACTTAATAAAGGTTTACTATTTACAGATCGGCCACCAAAGAGTCCTAATACGTAAACAAAAATATTTAATCTCGCAATGATAATGGGCAACTAACAAATAATATGCAAGAAAGGCATGAGTATGACAAAAAGTGAATAGGTAATATATATAATCTAAATGAGAATGAAAAAAGAAACAATGAAAATAATGACAGCATGATTGAGATAGTAAAGGATTTAAAGTTATAAACAGAAGAAAAAGTAGAAAAGAAGGTTGGTTACCAGCGGCGGTTTGATATATCTGAAGAAGCAGTTGAAGAGAGTGTTGTTTTGTTTTAGGGTTGGAAGTGGAAGTGTATTGTGTTGTTTATAAAAGAAAGTTCCAACTTCCAATTCCAATCATAGCCAATAATGTCGCATGTCCTCCGATATTAATCATTAGTCAATCAAGGGCTGGAAATGAGAATTAATGTGAGATCATAAATTGGAAATGAAAATCTGAAAATACTCCTTTACTACTTACTTGATTACTTACGTGTTTGTAAAGATTGCCAGCACAAGCTTACCATAGCTCACCGTCGTTCTTCTCTTCTTCCTGCATGGTGGTCAAGCTCCTCTTTAGACATGGTTGCGTTGATTGTGTTGTGTATATTTACATTGTTGGAACACACTTGAATATTCCTAATTCATTTTTTCTTTTTCTTTTCTTTTCTACTCTAGTGTGCTACTTTTTATTCTTTGTGTTTACTTAAATAATATAAAAAAAATTGGGAGAATGCTAACTAGTGTCATAAAGTCAATGGTTAAACAATCAAAATAAATAAGTTTTTAATAAAAAGTATTGTAATTATTATATATTCTTGTCTCGTCAAACATACTCCGTACCATGGGGAAGTTGCTTTTTACTGCCACGTGTAAGTGTAAGTGAAACCGGTTTTATTATTTTTGTTTGTTTTTTCAAAAGGAAAAAGAATGCAATATTTAATAGTCTTATTATATTTATGTTGATTAATACCCTTTCCTCACTGAACCTCCTCCTAGCTAGATGCTTTGCAACACAACTTCTGTGCCGCACTGCCGTTCCTGCAGGTTCACGACGAGGACAACAAATCCTCCTTCGCTAGATCCATCCTCTCCCAACGCCATTTAGCGATTTCAAATCTCATGAGTTCCAGCTACACATTAGATCTAAGAAATTTCAAGATTAATCTCTTATTTTTTTGAATAATAAGATTAATCTCTTATTGTTGAGTTTGAAATTAATTGTGAGTTTCATACCATGATAAGATGAGTTCATGGACAAATTTCAGAAATAAAAGCTGTTTAGGTACGGTTTTGAGGTGAACTGCATATATTATTCCATCATTGAAAATGAAAACAGAATGAGCCAGCCAATGTTAAGTTGCGGTAGAAGTTGGTTCTAGTCTTCTACATCCAAATAAACATGTATAGTGAAATTTCACAACTGATTTTCGGTGTGTTTTTGTAAAATTGATTTTTTTTTAAATGAACATGCCCACCACAACCCTTCTTTTAATTCCCTGAAAAACAAAAAAAAAACCCTTGTTTTAACTTTTATTTAATTTTTTTTAATTAATTAACATTCAAAGCTTCAAGTCTGAACCTTGAATTCACAAAAGGAATTTTTTTTTTTATAACAATGCTTATAATACGGTATTAATTGTTTTTTTTTACCTTTTTATTAATTTTTAATAATTGGTTTTCAAAGCTTTAATTGTTATTGTAGAAAATTGAAAAGGAAAAAAAAAAGTGCTTAACAGGTATCACTTCCTTCATCTTGACCACTCAATATTATATAAATATATCAATGGTTAAAAAGGTGACTTTCCCATGGTGGGAAAGGATTAGCCCTTCCCATGATAAATGTCACCCCATACTTTTTTGTCAAAAAAAAAAATACTCTTACTTAAACTACTTCTATTTTTTCGGTTGGCATACAAAAATTATTATATATATAGACGAGAAATCAGTACGGAAGGATAGACAACGAAATTTCACGGACGCGTGACTGTAGCTCATTTGCACGCGCTGCAGTTTCTGATTTGTTTTTTTAATTAAAAAAAAACTCATTGTCTCTTAAAATAGAAATCAAACCCACGTTTATCACCACTCACTCCCGCCGTAATTGCCTCCCCTTTTCCGCGAATCAAAACTATGATTGGAATTCACTCTCGTTTGTTGTGAACTAGCGTTGTCGTCCTCTCATTTTCGTGCTCTTGCCTTTGTGAATCGTCGTCATCGACCATCGTCTTCTCTTTCCGTACTCTCGCCTTTGTAAATCAGATATGTTAAGAAATTGTGCACATATGTATACCCCCAATGATTCTTGAGCGATGTTTAACCATGTGGGTTGAGGTCTTGAGGATAAAATTATGCTATTAAGTACATGTGCGTTGATATTGAGTTAGGAAAAATTGCAAGATTAATGCTTTACTGGAAATATGAAAGCACCCGTATGTTGCAGCTGTGGCTTGTGTGTACATGATAGAAAATTGCTTATGGCTTATTGCTTGCTTCAGTAGTTTTGCTTCCACCTGCACAAGATGTAACAGAGGAGGTACTCTCAATACATAAAAGACCCGTATAAACACAAGGTCTGCCAACCACAACACCATGAAAAAACACAAATTCCATGTGACAAAAGTAAATACACGCATGACAGAAGGAAAAAACTGTCAGCAACATCACAAAACCAACAGCAACAACACGCCCCTGAATGACAATAAGAGCACGTCAAACCAATGAATTAGCATTTTTGCTAACAGTAATCTACAAATACTAGTTGATTTACCATCAATAATCATGTCTCCCGTATCAAACTGAAGAAAAAAAATCAAAGAAGATGGAAAGAAGGTGAAGAAGGAGAAGATGTGTGTCCGAGAAAGAAGGGGATTTTCCAATTTTAAGAGTGAACATGTAAATTTGTTGAAAAAGATGACTTACCCTGAAGAAAAGAGAACACGGATATGGAGTTATAATTCCAGCACGGTGGCTGATTGATTCTAAACGGCAGCGGAAGGAAGAGAAACGGTGGGTTTGGAAAATAAGCTGCGAAAGCAATAGAAACTGAAGCGATGAATGATTCTATTATTTTTTATCCCTAAAAACAATTATTTTTTATTTAAAAATTGAAGAAACTGTAGCGCGTGTAAACACGCGCCCGTAAAAATTCGTATATTTGTTGTGCTGTTTTACACCATAATATAAACACGCGCGTGTATAGCACTTCTCATATATAGACACACTTCGAGATCAATTATTTTTGTTGTACTGTTTTACACCATAATGTTCTTTTAGGCATAATAATATTTTAGAATAAAATACTTTCAGCCTTAATTTAGGCATTGTTATAAATATTAATAGTGGATGTCCAAATAACAAACAGATTAATGGGTCATACTAATAGGTTATTGGGTTTAGTTCATATGCTTCTATGTTCCTATAAATAGAGCTCATTGTAACATTCATAAACACATCAGTGAATAAGAATATTTCTCCTTATTATCTCTTCTTCTCCTTCTGTCACTGTTTACTTATATTCATAACACGTTATCAGCACGCTCTAATCACTGAAAAGGTATTAATATATAATATATTTCTCTAATTCATAGTTTTTTTTCCTTGGATATAAGTGTATATATGTGATTCATTAGGAACAGGATCATTAGAAATTGGTGTTCGACAAGGATAATATATCTATGTGCCTATATATTTGTTGTTATAATTCATATACAATAATTGTACTCTTGTATCGATAGTTATAGGCTACTGTTATAATTCCATCAAATGGAATCAGTGCCATATAGATACACACAATTGTTGTTATGCAAATTGTATTATTTATTTATTTTAATTCAACATTCATGCATCCTTGAAGGATTGCTTAAAAAGAAATAAAGAAAATCAATGAATTCCTGAAGAATTCAATACTAATGCATTCCTGAAGGATTGCACAAACAAAATTTTCTTACCGAATTCCCGAAGAATTCAACACTAGTACTAATGCATCCCTAAATGATTGCACAAACAAAATTTATTAATGAATTCCTCAAGAATTCAACACTAGTACTAAATACTAATGCATTGCACAAAAAAAATTATTAATGAATTCCTGAAGATTTCAACACTACTGCATCCCTGAAGGATTGAAGGATCGCTAAAATTAAATATTTTTCTAATAAATTCCTGATGAATTTAATAGTCAAGCATCCCTGAAGTATTGCACAAATAATTTATCAAATTTAGTATGTAGTTCTTGCAGAACTCAAGAATTAAATAAGTATAAGGATCGTAAAACTGCTACAATTTTCATTATCATTATCATACGCTTGTTCTTAATGTTCATCTTTAATAGTTATAATTTCGTGATGCATAATATATGAATGTACATGAATGCTACCATTTTGACAACACACTACATATAACAAACAACATGTGAGTCTAACATATCAATTTTATAGATAGTTTACATAACTATTGTGAAATTTATGCCCCTGTGGAAGACACTGTTATGTAGGCTTGTGAATATATATATATATATATGTCTTCAATTTTTTTTCTATAATATCTCCCAAATTTGTAGTATCGAAAGGGTCATGCACAGTGAAGCACAGAGGAGTAATTTTTCATAACAAATTATAACACATAATGAGGATTCTCTAAGATTGGATAGTCATAATATTAGACATGTAATAAGAGATATTCGTAATACTTGGTGCTTACAGAATAAGGAACCTTTAAGACCGGAGATGTTGTTACAACAGATAAAGATGGATATTTCACCTAGGACGTAGGCAAATCTTTTCAGTCAATTTTTTTCTTTTTCGGAACATTGTTTATTAAAAATAAAATAAAATAATAATTCACGAAACAAATTACGTTTTTATATTTTATAATAGTGATGCTCCTTATAAATGATTTATTAGTTTTGTCTTAATTAATTTCCACATAAACATGATCAATCTGCTTAATTTTCTTATCTATTAATTTTTTTTACTCGTTGTATTTTATCTAACTTGATTAATCTTATAATTTGATGATAGTAAGAATGTCAAATCTCTCAAAACTCCACTTTGAGGCCCTTAACATATCTGGAAACAACTATTTGACTTGGGTTGTGGATGCTGAAATGTATTTAGCTGCGGAAGGAAATGCAGATGCCATCAAAGAAGGAAACATGGCATCTGAGCAACAAAAAGCAAAAAGCATATTGATATTCCTTCGTCACCATATTAATGAAGCACTAAAGAATGAATACCTCATTGTGAAAGACCCACTTGTGCTCTGGAATAAATTAAAAGAGAGATACGAGCAATTAAAAGAGAGATACAAGCACTTGAAAGCCATTATCCTCCCAAAAGCTAGGTATGATTGGTTGCACCTGCGCTTACAGGATTTTAAATCTGTAACTGCTTATAATTCTGAAGTATACAAAATTACTTCTCAATTAGAATTGTGTGCTGAAAAGGTAACAGATGATGATCTGTTAGAAAAAACATTCTCAACTTTTCATGCATCCAACATGCTCATGCAACAGCAATACCGTGAAAAAGGGTTTAAAAAATACTCTGAATTAATTTCCTGTCTTCTAGTTGCTGAACAAATCAACGAGCTTCTAATGAAAAATCACGAAGCTCGCCCTGCAGGTGTAGCTTCATTCCCTGAGGTGAATGCATCACAACACAACCATTTTGGAAAAGCTCGTGGTCGTGGCAATGTCCATGGTCGCGGTCGTGGTCATGCCCACAATCCTAATGGAAAATTCAAAAACCCATTTTTCCACCAGAAGTGGAAAAATAATGAAAAGAATGAAAAGGAAAGAGGTGGACAAAGTAGCAAAACAAATGAGAATATCTGCTATCGATGTGGGGGCAAAGGTCATTGGTCTCGTACCTGTCGTACTCCAAAGCATTTGGTTGACCTTTATCAGCAATCATGAAAAACAAAGGAAAAAAAGTTGAAACTCATTATGCTTATAATGATGGTGATGATGCTGATTATGATATTTATGGTGACATGGATACTACTCTTTTAGATATGGGTGATTTCTTTGAAGATCCAAATGAAAAAATTGATCACCTTATTGAAGATGGAACCGTAAAGAAATAGTTTTTATTTTCATGCTGGTAATAAAGTTTTAAGTTAAGTGTGTTTTGAATTTCTCAATGTTATTGACAATGTCACTTTATGATAATAAAAGTTATTTCCTCGTTGTTTAAATAATTATTTATCATTCTTATTCTTCTTGTTTATGTAATTTTTTATATTTTATATAGAATGAGTAGCTATGGAGAAATGTGTCTCGCTGATAGTGCAACTACCCACACAATTAAAGAAAATACGTCTTGATAATGCTTATGAGTTTTCATCTCAAGCATTCAATGATTATTGCATGTCCATTGAAATTGACATTGAACATCCTGTAGCACATGTTCATACACAAAATGGACTTACAGAAACATTTATTAAGCGTATAAAGTTAACTACAAGACCACTTCTCATGAGATGAAAACTTTCAATTTCCACTTGGGGACATGCAATTCTGCATGCTGCAACATTGATTCGTATTAGGCCAACTAGTTATCATGACTCTTCCCCTTTGAAATTGGTTTTTGGTTAAGAACCTAATATTTCCCATCTACGAATATTTGAATGTGCGATGTATGTTCCAATTTCTCCACCACAACGCACTAAGATGGGTCCTCAAAGAAGGTTAGGAACATATGTTGGATATGAATCTCCATCTATTATAAAGTATCTTGAACCCACGACAGGAGATTTATTTACAGCTCGATTTGCTGATTGCTGATTGTCACTTTGATGAATCAAATTTCCCAACATTAGGGGGAGAGAAAATGCAGCTGAAAAAGGAGATCGGTTGGAATGAACTTTCATTGTCTTATCTTGATCCTCAAACTAAACAATGTGAACTAGAAGTTCAAAAGATAATTCATTTGCAAAGCTTAGCAAACCAATTGCCAAATGCATTCACTAATCCAAAAAGTGTGACTACATCATACATACCAGCTGCTAATGCTCCAATAAAAATGGATGTTCCTGTTGGACTATCTCATATTGCAAATGAGTCTCAACCACGCATGAAGCGTGGTAGACCAGTCAGTTCCAAAGATAAAAATCCTCGAGCAAGAAAAGGAGCTAAAAGAAAAGAGGGCTCATATGAGGATATAGAAACTTTAAAAGAGCCTTCTGACATAATCAATATTTCAGTTCCAGAAGAAGCTGATCAGGTACCTGAAATACATGAAAATCAAGAGATCTCAATAAATTATGTCACTAATGGAATACAGTGGAACCGACATGAAGTCAACGTTGACGATATTTTTGCATGTAATATAGCACTAAATGTGATAAATGATAACGAGGATCATGAACCAAGGTCTATTAAAGATTGTAGACAAGGCGAGAATTGGCCAAAATGGAAAGATGCAATTGAAGCATAATTAAACTCACTTAACAAGAGAGAAGTCTTTGGACCTATCGTTCGAACACCTAAAGGAGGGAAACCAGTTGGGTATAAATGGGTGTTTGGGCGAAAACGTAATGAGAGTGGTGAAATTGCAAGATATAAAGCAAGACTCGTTGCTCAAGAATTTTCGCAAAGACCTGGGATTGACTTTAATGAGACATATTCACCTGTAGTTGATGCCACTACTTTTAGATACTTAATTATTCTTATAGCTCATGAAGGGCTAAATTTGCACATGATGGATGTGGTTACTGCCTACTTGTATGGCTCACTTGATAGTGACATCTACATGAAGATCCCTGAAGGATTTAGCTTGCCTGATGCAAATAGTTCAGGATCTAGGGAAGACTACTCCATAAAATTAAATAAGTCTCTCTATGGGCTAAAACAATTTGGACGCATGTGGTATAATCGCCTCAGTGAATATTTGCTAAAAGAGGAATACAAAAATGACTCTGTTTGTCCCTGCATTTTTTTGAAAAGATCTGGAAATGAATTTGTTATAATTGTTGTCTATGTTGATGACATAAACATTATTGGGACTCCCGAAAAGCTCCCAAAAGCCATAGATTGCCTGAAGAAAGAATTCAAAATGAAAGACTTGGGAAAGGCAAAGTTTTATCTCAGATTGCAAATCGAACATTTAAATAATGGAACTTTTGTGCATCAAGAAACTTACGTAACAAAAGTGTTAAAACGTTTCTACATGGACAAATCTCATCCATTGCCTACTCCAATGGTTGTTAGATCACTAAGATGTGGAGAAAGACCCTTTCAGACCTCGAGAAGAAGGTGAAGAACTAATTGGTCTTGAAGTACCATATCTTAGTGCAATAGGAGCATCAATGTACCTTGCTAATTATACGCGTCCAGATATATCATTTTCTGTCAACCTATTATCAAGATACAATTCTTCACCTACACAAAGACATTAGAATGGGGTCAAGCATTTATTTCGTTATCTTCGAGGTACAATGGATATGGGTTTGTTTTATCCTAAAGTACCCAAACTAGAATTAATTGGTTATCCAGATGCAGGTTATTTGTCAGATCCTCATCATGGTAGATCACAAACAAGTTATTTATTTACAAGTGGAGATACATCAATTTCATGGAGATCTGTGAAACAAACAATAACAGCAACATCATCAAATCATGCGAAACATTTAACATTACATGAGGCAAGTAGAGAATGTGTTTGGTCAAGATCCATGATTCAGCACATACAAAAGAATTGTGGTTTATCCTCCGGAAGAATGGATGCAACAATAATTTACGAAGATAACACGACATGCATCACTCTATTGAAAGAAGGATACGTTGAAGGAGACCGAACAAAACATATTTCTCCAAAATTCTTTTTCACTCATGATCTTCAGAAGAATGGTGATATCAACATTCAACAAATTCAGTCGTGTGATAATCTTGCAGATGTTTTTACAAAGTCACTCCCAAGTAAAGTTTTTGAGAAACTTGTACTAAGAATTTGTCTTCGCCGTCTAAGAGATATTTGTTTTCATGAGGGGGAGAAATAAATGTGTTCTGCACTCTTTTTCCCTTCACTTAGGTTTTATCCCATTGAGTTTTCCTGGTAAGGTTTTTAATGAGGCGGTTCACACTCAAAAGGATATTGTACTCATTTTCCTTCACTAGAACTTTTTTTTTCCACTGGGTTTTTATTTTAGTAAGGTTTTAACGAGGCATATTCTCAATGGACATCCAAGGGAGAGTGTTATAAATATTAATGGTGGATGTACAAATAACAAATGGATTAATGGGTCATACCACTAGGTTATTGGGCTTAGTTCATATGCTTCTATGGTTCCATATAAATAGAGTTCATTGTAACATTCAGAAAAACTTCAGGAAATAAGAATATGTCTCCTTCTCCTTCTGTCCTCTATTTACTTATATTCCTAACAGGCATAATATTTTACACCATTAAAGGTATATGAACTCCTTGATTTTGATTTTATAGTCATTCTTGAGTCTCTTGAGATTTCTCATTAAAAACTTCCAAATGAAATCAATTTTATAGAATCAAATTTTTGTTTTAAAAAAAAAGAAGGAGAGATTTACGATTATTTGTAATACATAATTTTAATCATACAAATGTTACTTTTGAAAGAAAACTACATTCAATAGCGTAATACTAATCATACAAATTTCTTATCGGCATATTACCAAACACAACAATCACAGAGAAATATATGGAAGGAAATATCATATTACTGCATTCAACAGGACTCATTTCACCTTCTCTAGAGTTTTCCTACTAAGTTCTACTCCAGTTGCACTACACAGAACAAAACATAATTCACAGTGATTTCAAGTCCTGAACAAAATGATCGACGTACAAAATGACACTGAGATTCAGGATATTCAGATTACATAAAAAGCAAAGTCATGTCACTTGAGAGTTGAGACATCAAGTATCACCACGTCGCTTGGCAATCTCAAGACTGACATGAAAACTTCAACCTGCATATGGAAATCGTCTTGTCCTTATACGCGTGACTCCTTTTTCTGAATGGCTTGTTCTATGTCAGGCACAATTTTCTTGAAGGCTAACCACTGCTCCTGAGTCAAACTTATTCCTGAAACACAAAAATTAGAATTTGGAAATAACCCTCAATTATAGAACATAATTATGTGTTTTATAAGGAAAAATATTACAAATCAAGTGAACAACAAACTATGCTTTCGTGTAAGGAATATATAGACCGGTTCTATTAACAGAGTTAAATAGTATTGGCAACAAGACCCCCAACCTATTTTGAACCATGATGCTTCTTAGATATTAAATGGAGCACAGCATGGGAAACACTCGAAAAGTTCAACTTAATTCATAACAAAATTTCCAAAGTTCAAACTGTATAAATTTCGATTTCGATGCACTTGACCAAACATCCATGAGAAATGCTAAAGTGGTACTGAAACTTGAGTAATTTGAAACAAATCTCCACCTATATTATATAACCAAGGCCAATACCATATTAAAAGTATATATACTTGTGATTTTGGCTGCTGCATAGTTCTCTATTGAGAAAGCCTCAGACAGAAACGATGACTATTGCATGAACTCTCTCAACGTGCTATGCCATACTCATGTTTTTTTTCACAAACATGCCATACTCATGTTATATGCCAAATATGTAGATCATTGTGTCATCATCAGTTCTTGAGTCTCTAATTTGGTACTAAATTAATGCAAATTACTCAAAACCATTCCATGACCTTTATTGTTTTCAAATTTTATTCATTCTACCTATTTATAATAAAAGGTGTTTTAATTGTTGAAATCCTTCTTCTCTTGACTCTCGATCATTTTCATACAAAAAAAATCATGGACATTCAGATTTGTCATTGTTGATAGGTGAATTATTTAGAAGCATGCTTACATGAACCTTTAAAAAGGAACACTATTTGTAGAAGTATTTCGGATGAAGGATGTTGATAGGGACCGGTAGTGTGGGGTCAAGTCCCACATCGAGTATTAATTAAGAGGCTTGTTTCTTACCCCTTGATGGCTAGCTTTTAAGAGTTTAGTCCCTATTGTGAGGAATAAGCCAGCTTGTATCATAGTTGTGCCTTAGGATGCAGTTTCGAATGAACAGGGAAGCTATGCAATTGGTAGGGAAACCAATGTAAACTGTCACATTCCACTCAAATCCCTTTCTTCTCTCTATTGTTCTCAAATTCTGTTGTTATTTCAATTCAGTAATATAAATCCTGTCTTAGTTTCGATTCTTGTAAATTAAAACCAGTTTCCATCAGATGTCTCCAGAAAATCAATGTCATATTATATAAAAGAAATGGTCTTGACAAAAATTATATAAAAGAACTTTAATTTTCTTTAATATTCTTGTCTTTAATTGTTTCTAATCCAATCTTGATATTTCTTGGCAATAGAACTTAGGTGATACACTTGTGCAAGTTAATAATAATTTGGAGATTTCATCTCTCATTCTAAGGACCTGTTTGGATAAACAGCTTATAGCAAAAGCATTTATGCATAAGCTTACATAATCTTGATATTTCGTGCCTCACTTTTTACTAATTAGCTTAAATTTAACTGCCAAAGATAGGGGTCCGTTTGGATTGACGCATAAACACGTGAGACTAATTGATAGAGCTTATGAAATGTCCACAATTTTTCATCTGATTTCCATAAGCTCTAGCTTATGGAGACAGCTTATAATAAATGAAAACAATCCGACTTTGTTTTAACTTTTGTTATAGAAATAACTTGGATGATAAATACTAGTGTTAAAACGCAGTACAATTTTACCTTTAGAAGAAGGAAGTTCCTTGCCATCCTTGGTATAAAACTCTCTAATGGAGACAAATGTTCGGCCTTTGAAATCCTGAATTGTCACCTTCCTCTTTTTCCCAAGCTGAAATAAAAAACAAAATAAAAAATCAGAATAACCCTTTTCTCATTGTTAACCAGTGAAGTGTGAAAAAGTGTAAATAAAAAAGAGTAGAGTTATTTGAACAACTATATGAGACAACTTATGTGACAACTTCTTTTTCCTTCAAAACAATGGAGAGAGAAAAAGGAAGAGAGAAAATAAGAGAATAATTTGAGTATGAGAGAAAAAGTTGTCAGAAAGTGGTTGCACAAATATCAAATGTCAAGTGTAAATAAAAAATTACGAAAAAAGACCTCGCAGATGACGAGATCACCAGAATCATCATAAACAGTGCTCTTGTTGGAAGCTGCCTCTTGTTTAACCTGTTGTTTCTCTTCTTCTTCTTCTTCTTCTTTTTCCTCTTTCTGTTGTTCTTGCTGCTTCTGTATAAGAAATGCTTCGATGATTTGCTTGACGAAGGCTTTGAAGGGAGGCTGAGATAGGTTAAGATCCAATTCATTTGAAGCTTGCTTTCGAATCTTGGATTCGGTGACGTCGTCCATGTTTGATTCTTGAAGGATCTTCAAAACTGTTTCTTCGATTCTTCCTTTGGTTTCAGCGTCATCCATTTTTGACACAGCTCAGCTCACTGCTTCTTCAGACACGCTGATTCTATATAGATTTTGGAGAAAAGGGTTTGTGTCTGAAAAACAGAATAAAAAATGCTTCTTATTAAGAAGCGTTAATAGCACAAGGAAACAAAATTACTAAGGTGTCACGCTTTTCTTAATATAGAATATTGAGTAAACTACATCCCCTCTCCCGAGAGATGCTACTTTTACATCCCCTCCCCTCCTATTTTAAAACACGCATTATCCTCCCTTAAGAGATGTTTCTTGATACATTTTGATCTATTTTTTTTTATGTTGATGTTAACTAACTGTTAACCACCGTTAAATAAATTTAGTATTACAAAAATAGCCTTTATCTAGAACTCTTGGTCATCGTTTTTTTCTCTCTTTCCTTGATTAACCACCAGACTATAGTTCCTTTCCCTTTCTATATTCCTCCTCCTCCTTCCCCAATGCTACCAAAGCTCATTCTTCCTTGTTTTCTTCGTCACCGTGATTTTCCTCCTCGTAAACTTATCATTGTTTCTATTTTGTTCATCACTATTGTGTTGTTGACTATAACAATATATTTAGAACTTTATTCATTTTACTTAACCTAATAATCTGATTCTTTAAATGTTAATCAATTTTTTGGCATATGCTTGTGAGTAAATATAAGGACATTTAATATCATGAATGAAATGTCTGATGCATCAATCTTTTTTTTTAGGGATGATGCATCAATCTTTATCATGCTCCCAAAAACAAGATTTATAGATTCATACAATTCGATCCTAAGAATTAATATATTAGAATAATCCTTAACTCCTATATGTATATATGGTTTTCCAATCGATGAATAAAAAGAGAGAGGGAAAAAACGAAGAGACAAAAGTCAAAGAAGGAAGAAAATGGGCATAAAAAAATAACACTTGTGTGCAGAAGTTTCAATCTTTATATGACAACCGCCAGTTAGCAGATTAAGAAACCTTAGAGAATAGGGGTTAGGGCTTTCAATAGGTAGAAGAAGGTAATGAAATAAAGCGTGGAATATTTAAACAAATAGAAAGGATATTATTGTCAATTTAAACTTAAAATTAAATCTTCTTTAACAGTGTCAAGTTTTTCAAGTTAAATGGACTAAGTTGTATATTTAATCTTAAGAGGAGAGGGGAGCGTAATATCATAATCTCTCAGGGGAGGGGTTGTAATTTACTCTAGAATATTTAATGGAGTGGTGATATTTGAACAACCATTTGATACAACTTCTTTTCTCTCTCTTTTCATTGGTTAAAAACAATGTAGAGAGAAAAAGGAAGAGAGAGAATAAAAGGATAATGCAAGTATGAGAGAGAAAGTTGTCAAAAAGTTGTTACAAAGTGGTTGTACAAAATCATTTCTCAATTTGAGAAATGATATTTGAACAACCATTTTTCACAACTTTTGTGACAACTTTCTTTCTCATACTCACGCTATGTTTTTACTTTATCTTTCTTTTGCTTTGATTTTTGTGTCAATACATCATTTTCTTTGTAAATATTGACTGTCACAAAAGTCGTCATCTTAATGGATATTCAAATAACACAACTCTAAAACATGTAACTATTAATATTTTTGTTTTCTTAACGATGTGTTGAACATCCACACCCATGCCACTCATATTAGGGGTATAAATGAACTTCACTCAATATATTACTTTAGTTCACAATTCCTAATTATTTACATCACTCACTACATTTTCTAAATATTCATACCACTTGTCGAAAACTTTAAAATGAGTCTTATTAAAATTACAAAATAATCCAAAACTTTAATGCGTTTAACTTTTCAAATTATTTTTCATTATTCTAATTCATAAAATATTGTTAATAAAAGACATAGAGAGAATTGAAACGGTGGTCATTTATGGATACGGTGGCATTTGTTACCACCAACTTTATCTCCAAACCGACAATAGTTGCTACAAATGCAAAAGACACCACCGATAATGGTGCTCTTAGTCTCGGTTTCACATCATCGAGATTAGACAGTTGCTTTTCTGACATTTAATACTTCCTAATAACATATGAAAAAAACAAAATTACCCTTAGCAGTAGTTAATTATCGTTGGTGTATCCGACAACAGTTAACTACCGTTGGATCCAGCGGTAGTTAACTACCGCTCAATTCATTTCTTCAATTTATGCTTATTCCTTATTCCTTATTTCCATAACTCACCGTGCTTAAAAAAAATAATCCATAACTCACCATGAATAACGAACTGCAAAATCATGAATAAAGAACTGCCGATGGGGTCAGCGGTAGTTAACTGTTGTCGGATATGCCAACGGTAGTTAACTATCGTTGGAGGTAATTTTATATTTTCCATGTGTTATTAGGAAGTATTAGATGTCACAAAAGCAATTTTCCCCGAAATTAAATGGTTAATTTTCAACCGAATTAATTTTGAGAAAAACTAACTCAAATACCTTTCACATATATATATATATATATATATATTTACATGGTTGTTTGGAAAAAGTTGAGTTCGATTTTTACATTGAGAATTTTTTTGTTGGATTTTTTTTGTCGAGTAGCCTAGTGGCTAGAGAAATTCACCTTAAAGATGACTAAGTCGGGTGTCCGGGAATTGAACCCCGCCCCTTGCACATATTGTGTTATATCCTGTGACGCCCAAATACTACAAAATGGGTGATGTACTGTATCCCCTACGTATCTTGCACCGATACCTACGTATTGTTAGTGCTATATTACTATAGCACTAACAATGTTCCTTTTGGATATAGTATATCATTGATGATGCTTTTTTTGAGATATATTGTATATGTAATTGACTAATCACCACTCTCTTTATCGTCAGTATTACTTATATTATGTTGATATGCTACGAGCCTATGACTGGTTTCTTGTGTTTGTTAATATATTTGCATATTAAAAAAAATTGTCATAATTATATTGTACATTTAATCATATAATTTTTTTTATTAACGTATCCCGCCCGTATCGCATTTTGATTTTTGAAATTTTTCCGTATATGTATATCGGTGCCATATCGTATCTTGTATTCAGGCTTCACAGGTAATATCCCTTACTAAATGAGTTAAGCCCATGAGAATTTTTTTGTTTAATTTTATTTACCTCTTGATTAAACTTTGAATTACTATTGTCAATTCTCTTAGGAACTTAATAGTTAACTCATATATATATATATATATATAACTTTTGCAAAGTATTTTTAATAGACAAAGATGGTGTTTAAGTTACTTTTTGGTAATGCATTATTTACTGTATGTATTTCATCATCTCGACAAGCAATTTTTACATAGACACAATCTTAAATAAAATTTATTTAGATACACGTACATAGATGATAAAATTTAAAAGTAAATGATATTAGATGATGTGATTAAATTATTTATCTTTTAAATTTTATTATTTATGTGTGTGCGTCCAAATACTTTTGTTTTGAGGTTGTGTCGCAGATCCTCTCCATTTGGAAAGTAAATGGCCATCTCAAGTTCCTTTCATAAAAACAAAACACGTGGCAAATTAAGATATCAATGGTTCACATTTATTCCTTCCACATATCAATTGAA
>Ga0228710_1002589_pt1 | contig 28584 bp, 24 predicted proteins | sample MedpolnodulmetaG_FD_177995 | JGI IMG/M metagenome (GOLD analysis project Ga0228710, IMG submission 177995) | Root nodule microbial communities from Medicago polymorpha collected in Santa Monica, California, United States - pink nodules | ecosystem: Host-associated > Plants > Roots > Nodule... | reverse complement strand
TTACTATCTTTTTTTCATTATTTACTAGTTTTATTGTATCAAATGAAGAGAGGTATAATAAAAGGATGTTAAAGGTAAAATTCTCTAAGGTAGACCTCCGTTTGATTCTTCTTCAAGGAATTGAATGGGGTTACTGAGAAAGGTCTTAATAGTAAGGGCAATATTCAAACAATCATATATGTTAGATTGCAAAGCATCAATTTTTCAATTAAGTATAAATAAGGAGAGATTTAGAGAAGCCCAATTTGTTGCTTAATTATTTTACGGCGTCAAGACCAAATGTTAGCTAGCATGCTTTCAAGAATCATGCATTGTGCAGGTGAAATTATGATATATCTCTAGCAAGCCACATCCCACTTTGAAATTTTTATATTTTAATACGAATTGGAAAGGTTTATTTGTTGCCATGAGAAGCGCAATCGGTGACTGCCATTGTTTTGATCTGGTAGTGTTTCATGCCGTTTAGAGAGTAAGAATGCGAGATATGCTGACTCAAAGCAACAATTAAGAAGGAATATGTAGTTACGGCTGCTGAGCTTTTAGACGAAACAAAGTGAGGCAAGGCAACACAATTTTATATTGATAATCAAGTTACAGTACCAGTAGTTTCATGTGCTATTAAGCTTTCTAAAATTCAGTCTTGAAAATGGTTTATGGCGAAGAATAAGACCGATACGGTCTACTTTAGGAATGATGTGTTGATTTGTCTCCTAAAAGAATAATCATATAATTTTTTCTAGGGGCTTCTCGTAGTAGTTTGTTTTCCCTTCATCATTGAGTACCATTTGCACTCCTCTCTAATTGTAATGTTGCTTTGCTGTTTTAAAACAAGGAAAACCAGAAGTCAAGTAATGTTTGTGTGTAAAAATATGGATTTTGTTGCAGTGCAGTAGATGTTATTTAGTTTTCACTCAACTAAGCATTCATTATCATTCTTTGGAATACGAATGTAACATATAACACCAATAAGAACAAACAACTATTTACTTAATTTTTTATGGATTAACTTTTCACATATTACATCATCATAGATTTCTTGCACACACATCACAAACAAGTAAGCATTACAACCATAAAGAGCACACGAATTAAGACAAAAGAGTAACAAAGCTTGTTCTTAGTTCAACCAGAGATATCAATGGACTTCACTTCAGGCTTCTTGATCTCTTCTTTTGGAACAATAACAGTGAGAACACCATTCTCCATTGCTGCTTTAACTTGATCCATTTTCGCATTCTCCGGCAATCTGAATCTTCTCGTGAATTTACCACTGCCACACTCCACGCGATGCCATTGATCGTTCTTATCTTCTTTCTCAACGTTCCTCTATCCGCTTATCTGAAGAACTCTATCATCTTCAATTTCAACCTTTACTTCCTCCTTCTTCAGTCCTGGAAGATCAGCCTTGAACACGTGTGCTTCCGGGGTCTCCTTCCAATCCACTCGTGTGCTCACAAACGCAGAATTGTCTCGAGGGAATGAAGCAGAATGTGCAGAACTAGGAAATGGAAAATCCTTGAAGGGATCCCAAACGTCAAGGGAGAATGGATCGAAAGTGTTGCTCCTTCGGCCACTGAAGAAACTTGGAATCAACGACATTTTTTCTCTTTTCATTGATGTGGTTGAAAACTCTGTAAATCAAGAATGAATATGAAATGTTAATTACCTATTGCTTTGAATGCTTTAAGTGAATTGCATACTTTGCAGGCACTGAAAATATAAATGAGACGGAGGAATGATCTTGTAATTCCCAGAAATTTCTATTTTTGATACATACTGTCATCAGGCCATCAAAATTTTGGAAACACTGTGGCCATCAGGCCATCAAAATTTCTGTCCAGGTTCTTCCAATTGGGCTTGGGTTAAGCTTGAAAGCCGGAAAGTTGTATCGATTTTGAAGCAAAACTTATATGCTCCGACAATAAAATTATACGCGGTTTGATTCGATTTTGAAAGATTAAAGTTTTTACTTTGTAAAATTAATATTACTCGTTAATTTTTTGGATTACACGCAAACAATTTTACTTTAAAAGTTCATATGCTTCAATGACTAATGACGTAGACAATTGTGAATATTTTTCAAAACAATAAAATATCAAAAGAGCTTTTTTTTATCATTTTTTATAATGCATTATTTCTGACTAACATTTATCTCCTTTTTTTTTCATTACAATGATTCACTTAAAAAGTCATACGATAACTTGAGAAGAGGTGGAAGGTCCGCGAGGGTTATGGAAATGGAGGAGGACATTGGTTTGATGATAACTTGAGAAGAGTGGTTGGTGACAGTACGAAAACCTTTTTTTTGAACGGATACGTGGGTGGATGGTGTTCCTTATATTGTGACATTTAGTCATTTGCAAGATAAGGTGAACGTTAGGTAACCTAAGGGCATTTACTTTAGCTTCTCTGCATTTTACTTGCGTTTTCAAACAGTGCCTTTTATTCCTCTAAAAACTTGTCTTGCTCTTTAAGTAACCTAAGGGCATTTTGTGGCCTTTTTAAAATAGTTTCCCTCCTTCAACCACCGCCGCAACATTCAATTTCTGCTACCTCTCATCTAATTTAGTGTTTCTTTAATTATTTTACATTTGTTCTTTCCATCGTTGGATTTACATAGCCGCAGTAGAGAAAAAACAGGAGAGGATCCGAATCCTTCAAAAACAAAAAAGGCATTCGCTACACAGAAACCTCAATGATCAATTACGATTTCTCCGACGAGTCTTCGTTTCTCCAAGAAGAAGCCCCTGTCGAATTGAAAGCCTCTTCATCCTCCGCCAAAGACATGTCATTCTCCACCCTTGACCTAACCCTAGGCACGACGCCCTATACCATCGACGACATCATTCGTAGCTACAATCTCTCGCCCTCCGAAGATGCTATGCTTCTCAAAGAAGCCCTCGATTGCCCCATCGAGTTGAAAGCCAAGGAACTCAAACCCGATTGCGACATCATCCACATCCTCAGAAGGTCCGAAACCCTAACCGGGCAACTCCCTCCCTTCTCCCCCTCCCGGAAAAGGCCTCATCCTCTCACCTCCTCGTTGACGCTGGTGAATGGGAATGTGATGTATTTTGAGGGTGGGGATGTGATAGATTGTTCAATAGGTGCTTCTATGTGTATTCCCAAAACTGCTAAGAAAATGTCCACAGATGCACTCTTCATTCTCTTGGTGCCCGATTCTGAAGTTGTCATGGAATTGGCTTCCTATTTCTTTCCTAAACGCTTTCTGTGCATTGTTGTCTCCGTGGAGGGTCCGCATGATTTCTTGATGAGGATGGAGAGTGAACTGAACTTGCCTGTTTTGGGCCTGTTCGGTCCTGATCCACACTCTTTGAAGATGTTGGCCTTTTATGCCAATTGTTTGAAAAAATTTAAGTGGCTGGGGATTAGGCCAACGGATATTATGGTTGAACATTCTGGCCGTCTTAGCTTCTCCATGACTAAGAAGGATGTCAAGACTGTTAAAGATATGTTAGAGGATGCTGATTTCAAAACTCGTCTAGAATGGCATCAAGAATTGCAATTTTTGGTCAAGAATAAGCGAATGATTGCCATTGAGTCGCTGGCCTTTTGCGGGGTAAGATCGTATTTGACAGATGTATTTTTGCCAATGAAACTGCAGTTGGAAGATTGGATTTGACGCTGGTTGCCATTTGCTAATATGGTAAGTTTTTTTTTTTTTTTTGGGAATTTAAGAGTCATGCATATTAGTGTTCTGAGGTGATGCTGCGAGAATTGGATGTGTTAGCAAGAGTGATTTAGATAATGTTATTTAGAGTTGCAACTGCTCTATATCACAAGTTTTACTGTTATTAACAAGCCAGACCCTTTCACAATCTTTGATTTTTATGTATCTATAACTAATGTTTTTCCATTTGCTTTGTGAGATCGACATTATGTATATTTAATGTGCTGCTGTTGTCATTCTATTTTCTGTTTCTAGTTAGTTTTCTCCTAACTTGACCTAAGCTAGCTTGACATCAGACACTTTTCATGTTCTAAACTTTTAGTCGCATATCTTTGTAATGCCGGATCGGTTATTTAAGTCAACTCCAAAGAAAGAGATGATGCCTTCGACGAAGTAGGGAACTTTTGGGTGATTGATAACCTCACATCTTCTTACTGCTTTTGTTTCTTTTCTTACTAGTGAATTGTCGGAAAATAAAGTTTTTTGCCTCCAAAGTGTAATGACCGGAAATGATGTGTGGTGTTTTTTTGTTTACATTTTGTTAGATGTTTAATAAACTTTTCTAGGGAGTGTAATGACCAGAAATGGTGAGAGGTGCTTGTTTGATATTCTGATTACTTATAATTGCCAAAAGCCTTAATGGTGGTTCAGTTTCTAATGATATACTGAATAACAAGTGTTGACAAAAACCTCTGGCTAACTAATGCCATATACATTTTTCCTTAATGTTTTACTGTGATATAATTTGCTATGATGATAAAGTTTTACTGTGATATAATTCGCTACTTCTAAGCAGTATTGTTGTTTGTTCATTATTTCACTCAATCATTTGTTTTATGTCTATATGTTATCAATCTCAATTGGCCAAACGATGACTCTATCAAATCATTGAGAACTCTAACATCAATTTGAGTGCTATGAATCTTTTATTTGAATAGGAAGACCTGATGCCTCATTCAAATTTTAATGTTGTTCACCTTTTTTTTTCTATGTTTTTCTCCTAATTGTTTCAACGTATTTAATTTAGTTAACAATTGTATAAGATAACTGACTCAATTGTTTCTTGTGTAAATTTGGACAGAATTTGGGTTCTCAATGATACTGCTCAAAGATGGCAGATTCTGTTCTTCATTCCATCTATGGTACTTCAATCAAAATAAAACATTTCCTTCTCATCCTGCAACTATCAAGGAAAATGTGGACTCCGTTCACTGAGTGACTTTGGCTTTTCATTTTTAGTTGTCTTTTGCGGTCTTTTATAATTTGGTTGTGGAGGCTTTGATTCAAAACGTTGTAATCAAGATTCAAGACCTATTTCTGGATTCCATTTACATGTCATTTTGACATTTCTTTCCTACTTTTTGCATTTGTGTGTTTTAAGATTAGTGGGAGCTTTTCTTCAACCCTTGTAATAATAATCAAAACCACTTCAAGTTCATTTGAATAAATATGTATATCTTTCTAACCAAGATTGGTACTACTAACCTTATCTAGGTGTAAATTTAGATGTCTAGTTGATTTGAAGTTAATCAGGACATTTATGTGTCTCAGCCAACCGGTATTATCCATCCATCATTTCCTCTTACTTTTGAAAGCTGAAAAATACCTTATATATGGTCTAAACTGACCTATGGGCCTAGTTTCAGCTCTATGCGACATACTCGCCAACTATGGAGGAATAATCCGGACATTTAAAGTCAGACACTTGCTCTTCACCTACACATCAGGTTTCATCACTGCATATTTTATAATATAGTTGACTTGCTGCTGATGTGGAATAATCCAAATTCATGCAACAGTTCAAGAAATCACTTGCTGCCAAATTTTCTTCAAAGGATCATTGTCCATGAACTCACTTACTAAGTGTTGAAATTAGTCCTGCTTCCACTGGACTAAGCAACGCTACATAACGCAACTTATTAGATCCAATGTATAAAATAGAAATTTCAATGGCGTTTGCTACTCTAACCTTCCCAACCAAGTATTTTTTTCCCAAGTATTTAACCTCTAAATGATCAACTGTATCGATACTAGGTATTCAAAAAATGATGATTTCGGAGGAGACATTGAAGACACAAACATCACTTTAGTCCTAATGTGATTTCACAATCTCGTAAAAAGCAATCTACAGTAGCACAACACTCCCACAACATAGGCAATGTCGGATCTACTACAGTCGGTAGCGTACATGAGGCTGCCAATGCTTGCATATTCTGATTGTCTCACACTTTGACCACTGTTCTTAAATAGTTCTGCACTTGGACCCAAGTGATTTGAACGTTTTAACAAACACTGAACTAAATCAATTTAGAAAACAACTTGATCAGCTAATGTACTGGAGTCACACACAAGATAAAATCACAACTATCAAATGAGTATAGAATTTCACTTTTAACCAACAAAAATTTAATATGATGAGAAGCTCAAATATACTTAAATTGGGAGTATTATCTCGGAAAAATTAAATGTAAAAATAATTTATTACAAGTTTCTGTACAAAGTACAAGTAAAATATTTAATTTTTCAGTACCAGTATAAGTAAATTATTTAATTGATACAAGATGGGTGAACTATTACTGCAAAAATAATTTAAATTTCAACAGCATTTTCTTCCGAAGAACCCAAAGTAAATTGAACAAAAGTTTGAAGTGCATGAAGTACATAAGATATCAGTTTTATACTCGCAAAACCCAAGCAACAAATTGTTCTTCTTCTAAGTTCAAGCTAATACGTGAATGGATAGGATAATTCACATTAGTCTGAACAAAAATTAAGGTGAATAAAGTAAGCAATTGAACAGGCAAACATAACATAGCATTTGCAAAACCAACAAAGTTACAGTACACAGAATAATAGTAAAGCAAAGGGATCCATGATTTAAGACTTGGCATGTTCGTTCATAAGAAAACTAATTTGGAACAAAATTGTCATGAAACAGCTATATGAATGGATTATAAACTCAGACTTCTCAAGGTCATCACTTCTTGTCTTCCTTTTCTGCCTCAGCAGCCCTCTTGAGCCTAGCACCCAAATGACGCTTGTTAGTGCGTTCAAGGCAAAGCTTGTAATAAGCTTTGAATGCCTTCATTTCATCTGTAACCTTAACAAGTTCAACAGTTGGCTTCTCGCTCACAATCGGCAAGTATGATCCTTGGACTTGTGTGGCATTAGCAAGTTCCTCAGGTGTAGAGTCACCAGCCTGCAGAAAAATAAATAATTCAGATGACTGTCCGATTAATACTTCCTATTTCAACTCTAGCAGCAATGATGGTATCAAAGTTAAGGAAAATCATACATCAACTAAACACGTCATTGAAGTTCTTATATTACCTTGGTCTTGCGTGCGCGCCTTGGGAAAACAACCAACTTGGCCTTGTATGTTTTCAGCCTCTGCACATTAGCTTGCAGACCCTCCAAAGAACGGTTTTTGCGGCGTCAACAGAAATGCCAATGGTTGGAGCAAGCTTCTTGGGGATACCGGCAGCCTGTCATAAAAACAAAAGTAGGTTACTAATCAAGTCATAGTATGTAGTTTATGGATATATATTTGAAGACTATAAAAGTCTGGAGGTTTTCTAGAGTTCAAGTTTTATTCAGGCACAATTGAATTGTTACTAATTACTTATGAAAATATTCCAAGAAACCAAATAGCCATATGTAAAAACTTGGTGTCAAACCATAAACCCATTATTAAAGTGTCGAGCCATATGTAAAAACCATCAGCCATATGTATAAACCGATCATTAAAGTGTAGAGCCATATGTAAAAACCCGTCATTTAAGTGTTGAGTCATATGTAAAAACCCATCGTTTAAGTGTTGAGCCATATGTAAAAACCCATCATTTAAGTGTCATGCAAAGACTTGTCATAAAAGTGTCAAGCAGAATAAAGACATAGATTATGAGTTTACCCATTACAAGAACTATATGTTGCTCTTAAATGATTTGTTACTCTTCAACTTATTAAACATGGTTTTAGTACAAAATTGAAGACTATAAAAGCCATACAATATTTCCTACAGTTTAAGCTATATTCAAGCACAATTGAATATCAAACAGGTTGCAAGTGAAAATATTCCCAGAAATCAGTTAGCCGTATGGAAAAAAAAAATCATTAAAGTGTGTAGCAAAGTAATAGATAAGAAAACACAGATTTTATGTTCTTCCACGACAATAATTATATTAGATAGAATTATTTTCATAGAATATTCCAATTTAATCTTTAGCGTAAAAGCTATAATTGAAGAGTGAATCTATAGCAGAATAACTAACAGAAATCTACAAACCCATGAATTGCAACATCTACGCAGAACATAAGACACAACTAAGAGTTCAGCAAGCTATTCTACCTTCAACTCTTCAAGAGAAAATCCTTTCCCAGCACGAAGTTTCATGTTGTACTTGGCGGTTTGACAGTGAACAACTGGCCTCAGAGGTCCAGCAGTTGGCCTGGGGAAAATCTTCACTGCTTTCTTTTGGCGGGCTACAAAAATCACAGCAAAGCATGTCAATAGATGAAGAACCCAACAATACTATAATACAAACTAAATCCTTAAGACGCTGCACAACATAGCGAAAGAAATGCATCAAACAGAAAACCTTTAATCAGCAAAACATATCAACAGAAATATTAACCAAACACCATTTCTAACGATTTAAGACAGCCAAACATGCCAAAAGAATTGAAGCAAACAGCAATACTACAATTCATTAACAACTATTTCGAACTAACAATTTCTTGTTAGAATTGATGATTCTTTCATGAGAGTAAATTTTACATGAACCAAAAAGAAAAACTTGTAAATAGCACATTTGTATGAAGCATGTTTCCATCTAGGTGATCAATTGATTTTTATGTGAATCTGATGCAAAATTGTTAATACTTGAAAATTAAAATGGCGCGGAAGATTTTACAGTCAAGTAATTACTTATTTAATCATCAATATTGCACATTGCCATATTTTCAAAAATCACTCGGCTTGAGCTAATCTGCTAGCAAAGTAACAAGTGTACTATTACTACATCATGATGGAATAATAAAGCTGTAAACAAAGGATAAATGTATCATAAACCTCCTTAGTATTAGTTTGCATGGATCTAATGCCTGTGGTTTGTTAGCTTTTCATCAGAACCCCAAAAGTCTGCACATTTCAAATCATCCTGAGCCATTATTTTGGAAAACTCCTCATGGTTGTAGTTCAATATGCTTTTTCCACCTAGTTCACTTGGAAGATTTTCGTCGTCAAAGTAAGACCTCATGAGTTCCACACTGTCTTTACTCTTAGGGTACACAAATTTCACCTTATGAAATGTCTTGCTATCCAAGAAATACTTCACTATCTGCATAAAAAGAAGTACAAAACTTTAACTTTTTGATACTAAAATGCAATAGAATCAGTATTATATTTAGAGTTAAGTGAACTTTAAAGATTTGGATCCTTCAGAGTCACGAAATTACGCAGTTGTTGATCTGAACTATCAGATCAAGATCCGTACCTTTTGTTTTGGACCAAAATTACCAATGTCGAAACGTGGACTGTCTAATCTTGATTCGGCGGTCCAAATCAAGTGACTGTGTCATATGTGTGATTCCATTGATCAAGGTCGGACAGTCCACGTCCATACTATGTTTTGGACCAAATTTACCAAAGTTAAAACGTGAATGGTTCGACTGTCCAAATCATGTGATTGTGTCAAATGTGTGATTCGTTTGTTAGTTACATATTAAAAGAATGTAGTTCATTCCTTGACACTTCAATACCTTCATTTAAATCAGCCTAACAAGAATTTAATCTTTTGAAATAAACAATAGAAATGTCGGGTGAATGCTTGAGAACTGCCGTTTAACAAGTTTGAATTACATCATTCAGAGGAAGACAATTGTTGTAGTTTGAAGGTGCATTCCCTACTTAATCACGACCTTCTGGTGGAATCAAAGTTTTTATGATATCTTCAGTTGATCTCAGCAACGTTACACGCATATCGATCCACTGGAACATGTTGTGCTCCCAAAACATGCTCCTCACATTATCGTTGTTCGTTAATTCCACCCAAGTGTATGATATTCTCCCATCGTCGAGCATTGAACGTTTATACCGAGCGTATTCCACCCTCCTTGTGTCTCTGCGTCTGCTCAACAGTAAAAACTTGATTGTGTAACTTCTAGAGACATTGTCCAAATCTCACATGGAACAATTGTAAAATGATCATTAGTGCCGCAATGATTAATAATAAAATTTAAGAAATGGCGTTGGGTTGACTAATGACGGCTGATTCAAGGAGAACTTGTGTTGCAAGGTGGGTACTAGGGATGATACATTTTATTTGGACTGATTCGTGATGGTGTTGGGTTGACTGATGAGGGCTAGTTCGAGGAGAACTTGTGTTGCAAGGTGGGTACTAGGGAGGATACATTTTATTTGGACGGGCAGGTGGCTTGGGGACAAGTCTTTATGTGATAGGTTCAGTAGACTGTTTGATTTGGCTAAGAATAAGTGTGTGTCAGTAACAAAGATGTCTGCTTCAGGTTTGGGGTGAGGGAGGAGAGGTGTGGAAGTAGTGTAGAAGATTATTGGCGTGGGAGGAGGAGTTGGTAAGGGAGTGTAGGGTTTTACTGCATAGTGTGTTTTTGCAAGGTGATATTCAGGATTGTTGCATTTGGATTCCAGACCCCATTGATGGTTATGCTGTTTGTGGTGCTTATTGTCTTCTTACTAGTGAGGTATCTCATCATTTTACTGTTGTGTCGGATCGTACCACATATAAAGATGTTCTTTTGAAGGTGTCTTTGTTTGCTTGGTGGCTGCTCCAAAATAGGCTGTCTACAAAGGATAACTTGTTTTGCAGAGGCATTATTCCTAAAAACTCTCAGGTGTTACCGGTTGTGGAAACGTCGAATCAACTAGTCATATGTTCCTAGGTTGCGAGTTTTTTTGTTCTTTATGGCATCTAGTGCATAATTGGCTTAGTTTGTCGTCAGTTGATCGAATAGTTATTTCGGCTCATCTCATTCAGTTTGGCTACTTGGCAGGTTGCCAAAGATCAAGACATTCTTTTATGATTATGATATGGCTTGCTTGTCTTTGGATTATTTGGAAGGAAAGAAACAACATAATTTTTAATAACAACACAAGCTCAATTATTCAACTTTTAGATAATGATTTTTTAGAGAAACTTTTAGATGGTGTTAAGTTGTTTTTCTGTTGGTGGCCAAAGGCAAAATTTACTCATATTGTCTTTGGTTATCATGATTGGTGGCGCAACCCTCTTATGTACCTGGACATTGGTTAATTCCTATTGCCTTTTTTATTTTATTTTTATGATTTGAACTCGGTAGCTTTGTAATTTGTGCATTTTTCCTTGGTGCACCTTGTGCTGGGGCAAATGCTCTTTCTTAGTAATATATTTCATTTTTGCTTCTTCTTCAGAAAAAAAATTTATTTTTATGATTTGAACTTGGTAGCTTTGTAATTTGTGCATTTTTCCTTGATACACCTTGTGCTGGGGCAAATGCTCTTTCTTAGTAATATATTTCATTTTTGCTTCTTCAAAACAAAAATTGTAATAAAAATCTTATCATTCTAATTATAAGGGAAAACAAGCTCTTATAATATGAAATTCAGTCATAAGGCAGGGAAAATATATCAAGTATTGTTCAAATTAGATATGAAACTTGGATAGTCGTAATCGATAATTTCATTTTAAATTTAATTTAAAATTGAGAACTTTTATTTTTATTTATAAATTTAAGCGTTACAGATATTCATTAAAGAAAAGATAAAACACAATTAATATGGTATTCATTTTAAATTAAGAAATTGTTTTAAGTATTAGATAAATCACACATAATTGATTTTTTTCTTCTTATTTTCATTAACTAATTGTGACTAGTCACGTATTTCAATCACAATGAACATCACCGACTATATGCATGACACCAACACTATATCTTGCTAAAAAATACATACCTTCACTATTATTCATGTATTAAATATGAATCTTGGAGTCATGTGAAAATGAATATTATATATGTTTGAAATACAAACTGTCCGTAAAATTTAGCATATGTTATATTTAGGTTTAATTGCACTTTTGACCCTCTATCTTTCCAAAAGTTGCGATTTTAACCCCCTAACTAATTAAAATACAAAACAGTCTTATATGTATTGAATCTTTGGCTGTTTTGGCCCCCAAGGTCACTTTTGACTTAATCTTCGCTGACGTGGCACCCACGTGCCACATGTAATTACTTCAAACCCTTTACCATCATCACTCCAATCATCATCGCTAATTTCCAATCTTGAACATAAGTAATACAGATGTGTATTGTTATCAACAATCACATTCATTAACTCTTGTAGAAGCGAAAGAAACCATTGGAAGCTCCAATGTGGGAAAAATAAGACCATCTCTCCAGTCGTCATCGTGGTTACCGAAGGTAAAAATGTCGATGTGTGTTCCTCCTTTATTAGCCAACCTCATTCAAACAAGTTTATACTAATCGGAAACGCCATTAAACCCGAACCCAATTGTCACATGATCATCATGAATATCACAAGCTACGTTTGGATGCTCAAAAGTCTCTGAAATTTCTCATGTGGTATGGTTGAAAATCTGGAAAGAGAAAGGACCGAGGAGGAGGGTTAAGCAAGAAACTAAGTAGCTCCCAGCCAAAATTGGCATGTTAGTGAAGATACATGAGCGACGTTGTTTTTCTGAATAAAATTCTTTATATAGTTTTCATGTTAATTTTTTATGTTGTATGTAATTTATTAGGCTAAATTATATTTTTAGTTATTTAATTTATTTCTAAATTTCACATTAATCTCTTAAATTTTTTCTTTCAATATTAGTACATTAAGTTATAAATATTACACACTAATTCGGTAAGATTTTTTGTTTCATTTTTACTTTTAAGTTACAAACACTATACACTTTGGCCTTTTAAGTTATAGATGTTAGACCCTTTTGTCATTTCTATAACTAAATGACTAAAATTGTTAATCTTTATAATTTAAGAGAGTAGAATTTTCAACAATTATAACTTAAGAGTAAAATAAAATGAAAATAAATAAATAAAGCTTTGAAGTTCTTGCACAAAATATAAACTTATAAAAATACAATGGCTTCCTCATGCAAATATTTTTGGCTCCACCACCGAATACTAGTTCTTGGGATTTGTAAACAAGGAGAGAAGAGAGTAAAATGTTAAAAAGAGATAAAGTATTTTGATTTTGCAACGACTTTTCATTCATAGCTTCAATGTATACTTATACAACATTGCAAATTATACTTAGTTATGGAATTTTGATTTTGATATGTATGCTTATACTTATCAATTAGTTAAGGAAGACTGGTCTTTAGATTTCAAAGAGTGATATCACACATTTGAAAATTACATTCAATACCTTAATTGTAGTTCGTTGTTTAAATTTTTTTCTTTAAAGCGAATGGCAATTAACTACTGTTAAAGATATTTTGGACATTTATTGGTGTGTAATAGCAAATCTTTCAGTATAAACAAATCTCTTAGTTAAGTTTGTCTGCCCAAGCATATTTACTAACTTGGTGGTTGGTGCAATGTAAGTAACTCAACCAAACCTAACAAACCTTCTGAGTTTATAGGAAACTCAATAGCTAACCAGCAACCTTAACCTCGGATTTGAGGTATCTCAATGACCGCTTGAAGTGCCGCTCCATATCAATACAACTACACAAGTTTTCTTATATATATATTAAAAAAAACATTTACATTATTAATAATCTTCCCAAATATAATTTGAAGGGCAAATTTGAATTTGTTATGTTTTCTATTATCCTCAGTAGAAATAAACCAATAGGAAATTAACAAGAAAAACAATGAGTAAGATGTTGATAGGAATTCACTTATTTGTTCATAATTTTTTTTGTATGTCTACCTTTTTACCCCGGTTCATTAACGATAGGAAAAGAATAAGAAAAATAATAATGGTACTAAAAAGGAGATGTGAAGTAAACATTTTTCCTCTAGAAATTTGTAACATACTCGATTAGTCAGGTTGATATAGATCGAGTATTGCTTAAAATAATGCAAATTTTATTGACATTCATCTTAAGCATATGCTTCGATTGATGATTTTGGACAGGAGGGGAAAACTTAGTTTTCTATAACTTAGGAATCGATAAAATGTTTTTAAACTAAATTTAAGTGTAATCAAATGATTAGGTTTAAGTGTAATTGAAATCTAATATGATCTCCATCATGTTCTTGTTTCAATTTTTTTAAATTATATGTACCAAAATAGACTAAACTCTCCAAAAACATAAAAGTACTCTACAAAAATAAATGTTTCACGGCTATTGCCATATCAGTTTGATGACACATGAGATTTGGATTAGACTCCTAATCCATCCTTCTATTTGATAGAACTCATGTGGATCTCACCACTTTATGTGAGATCTATTTTCAAAATATGATATTGACGTTGGTTTCACCCGGTAAAAGAGTTAGAGAGGGTGTTATTAGAAAGAGGGTGTCTATAGCTCTCCTCAATTCTTAATTGACGAGATTAAAACATAGGTAAGCTTTGTGGCCATACTTTCCTACTAGTAGTTCTTTCTCTTTGCGGTAGCAAAAGGCAGCCAAGTTCAACAAAGTTTCTAATATGTTAGAATCATACACCGCATATCTCAACTAAATAGCCCGGTTAGTAAACTAAGGGACACTTCATGAGTTTTAAGCAGAAAGTTCAGAGTATGATCCTCAGAAATTAACATAGCAACTAGCTTAATAGCATTTGCCTGTAAAAAAAGCATACACCACATGCAAGTTCCTTTTGAAATATATCAAAAACCATGTTTCTTTACAATTGAAAGAATCACACATTACCACAGGCAAGAAATCTCAACCATTGGATGTAAAGCAGACACAGCTTTAATAAATCTTCTTTAAAATATAACTTCATCCAATTCAATAGTCGAGATTCATGATTGTGTAAATGCGTGATAATAGGGAATCCAAAACCATATTTGTTTCTCCATCTAAGTGTATGTTTGGATTCACAATGAGTTTGGAAAAATCACAACGGAGCTCCGAAATGTAGTAGTTTTGGTTTTCCAAGATCACATTGGCTAATAGTGATTATGCCAATCTTGCAACAATCCAAACATGAATTAAATCTCTTCTCTATCAACACAATCATTACTAACAAAAACAACATCACATAAATAATCATTCCACCACATTCAAAATACAAAACAAAAACTCATAGAAACATTTTAACAAACACCATACAATCAAATTACAATTCCAACACAAAACATTCACTTCTTCTTCCCTCCACCACTTTTAATCCCTTTACGTCTAGAAGGAATAACAATCTCACCTTTAAGCACAGGAATCTCCATAATCTGCGACAATTCACCGAACTTCTTACGAAACTTCTCCACCTGATCATCACTCACCATAAGAGCAGACCTGTTACCTAGGTAAAATGGATGGTTCCCAGACCAAACATCAACCACATACTCTTTCTGGGTTCCACCAGTTGTCATAACAAGCTCGTTGTTACAGTAAACCTTAGCATCTTCGTGGAATTTTGGGTGTATGTCTTTCTTCTTGCAATACACTCCGAAATTTCCCACTTTTTTACCTTGTTGATTCTGCAAACAAAAAACAAAAACAAAAAAAACATGTTGGTTAGTTTAATACAGAAACAATAATATGAATAATTGGAAATTTTAAGGAAGTGGTTGGTTACTACATTTTTTGTGGGAAGTGGAAGGAAAGGTTTTCCTTGAACAAAGGTATTGGTTATGCACTGCGCCATTTATTTTTTTCAGATGAGATTAGATATGAGAATTTGAGATTGTGTGGTGTGACATATGTTCTTGTTGTTTGTAGTTCAAACTGGGCTTTTTCTTTCATTTCATGAGGCCCAATTAGCCCATTAGGAAATCATAACGCTATTACTTTTCACACCCTGTCAGTTTCTCACGTGTTCTTTTTTTCCCAAAAATACTCTTTGTCCTGATTATATAATCCGAAATAAATTGTTATGTTTTTCAAATTATATAATCCTAAATACGTTTTGCCCAAATTTTAAAAATTCAACTAACACAAAATGCAGATTTTAAAAATTACGATAGTTAACTGTGACTAAGACAAATTCAATGTGGTATCAAATATGCACTACCTACAAACAAGGCTATCCTAAGGGCCAAGCAACCCTAGCAAAGGCGTTAGGCCTCAAAATTTTAGGTGAAAAAAAAGTCTCTAAAAACTTAATTTGATTAAAAGTATATTATATGACAGATAAATTACAGACATTTGCATATATTAATTGATTACCAAAAAGAACCCACTTGGGTTGGCCTAGTGGTATTGGCTTGGAACCCGGGAGTGTACTCCTCCTCAAAGTCTCAGGTTCGATTCTCTCTGGTGCCAATTTAAGGGGGTTAGTTTAGCTTCTTAAAAAAAAAACTGATTACCAAAAAGGCATCAATTACTCTTGGTCATGAATTCAAATTTTGGTCTATACAAAATTGATTTTATATAAATATTTTGTTTAAAAAATATATTTTTAAAGGCTACATTAAAATTTTTGGTTTAGGCCTCTTAATCTGTTGGACCGACCCTCCGTACAAATTTTGATTTTTTTTAATTAAATCTTATTTTGGTTTCTCAATTTTGTCTCCTTCACAATTTTGGTACTTCTATTATTGAATCGGCAATTTTATCTCACAATTTTTAAAATAATTGGTTTTTGTCCACATGAACATTTTGAGAGTGAATTTTGATGATGCGACAACTTAGTTGATAACACCACATTATCTAAATGGATTCTTACCTAAAAGCTAATTTATATTTCATTGAAATGTGAGGTAATATCATAAGAAAGAACTTAGTAAGACGTGGGAAAGGTATCAATGTAGTGACAAGAGTTTGATATTTTAATCTCAAGAGGTAGAGTTCGAATATCTTTTGAGACATGTGAAATAGTTGTTTGTGGATATTTATCGAATAATAATTTCTTCTTCTTCAATTATTTTTTTAAATCTTGTTTATCCATTATTGAAATATGTATATATTTAAATAAGGAGAATGTTAATGAGTGTCCATGAAACATTGATTAGAGTACTAAAATAAGTAACTTTGTAATAAAAAGTTGGGTAATCATTGCTAAGACAAAAGTAAAAATTTACATTTTCAAGATAGAATTTGAATTCTTTAACCATTTATTTTAAGATACTGGCTAGCAAAACTCTTTAAATAAATATATATACACGAGACTAAACTCATTCTTCCCTTTTTGAATGGTGTTCACGAATCATATTTAGTCTGTTTTTGTCAAATTGTTTCTCTGATCCAACCAAATTTTATTGGTTTTGGTTGGGTTAAAAACTCTATTTTTTTCTTTTATGTCAAACTCGAACTAATTAAACCAGATGATGAGAGAGTTTGTTTGGAAAGGTCATCGGGTTGTGAGACATATATTTTTTTGAAAAATTCGCAAAAAAAATCTGATCAAAATTTTAATGGTTTAAAATTTAATGCCTGAATTTATTTGAAATACTTCTAGATCAACACATAAAAGTCTTTTTATATTTACAAAGAAAAAAAGGTGATAATCTTTCATTCAAACATAAACCAACATCGCTAAAAATGAAAATAATAAATTTGTAAACAAATTCATTTCAGGTTAATAGTATCAAACGATAAAATCATACAAATAATGTGACCAAATCAAATTGTCTGGAACACCAATATCTTCGGATTTGCAATATTGACGATCTTGTCATTAATTGAATCCAAGATTGATTGAAGTTGATATGTCAATCTCAATCGAACGAACACAACACCAAGACAAAAATCAAACATCACAATACTGAGATGACTAAATTAAGAAAGAAACACGTAAGAAAAACCTGAACTATATAGAAACCACTTATTTATATTTTAAAAATTAAGAAAAAAGATGTGCAAGAGTGGTTTCGGTTCCAAAATTAACCCAAAATTACATTATTATTTTTTTGTGAAAAAACAAACTAAAACGTAGAGCAAATGCGGAGCTTATCTCTCAAGGTTTATTCCCCTAAAAAAAATCAAAGTTTATTTTGGAGATCATATCATACCCCAAGTTATACGGTTTAAATATCTTGGGTTCATAGTATAAAATGACAGAGAAATAGAAGCAGATGTAAGCCATCATATTCAAGCTGGGTGGTTGAAATGGAGAAGAGCCTCAGGTGTTTTATGCGATAAGAAAGTACCACTTAAGTTGAAAGGAAAGTTTTACCAGACAGCAGTCAGACCGACGATGTTGAATGGTACAGAGTGTTGGACAGTTAAGAGTCAACACGAGAATCAAGTAAGTGTAGCAGAGATGAGGATGTTGTGTTGGATGAGTGGTAAGACTAGACATGATAGGATTAGGAATGACACCATTAGAGAGAGAGAGTGGGGGTAGCACCTATAGTAGAAAAGTTGGTAGAAAATAGGCTTAGATGGTTTTGGCATGTAGAGAGAAGACCCGTAGATGTTGTGGTAAGAAGAGTAGATCAAATGGAGGAGAGTCGAGTTAAAAGAGGTAGATGAAGACCTAGAAAACCTATTAGAGAAACCATTAGAAAGGATTTAGAGGTCAATGAGTTGGATCCAAATTTGGTTTATGATAAAAACACTATGACGTCATTTGATCCATGTAGCCGACCCCACTTAGTGGGATAAGGCCTCGTTGTTGTTGTTGTTGTTGTTTATTTTGAATGATTCTGATTTGAGAATTCATGTATTTGGAATCATAAGCAACAGTCCAACCCAAATTACTTTAAATTTGAGTGGGTGGAATCGAAACTAATTCGAATAAATTACAAGATAAACTTGTCTGGATCATCGGATTGAACGGATCCACAAGTGACCCGGAACACCCCTGCACATTTTTTCTTCTAATTCCTCCTACAAAGATAAAAGGGCGAAATTTAATAACCGGAAAGAATAATATAAATGAAAAGTAATGTTTACCTCGATGCGATTTTTGTTGTATCCCTTCATTTTCGAAACTTATGTAGTGGTATGTCCTCTTGCCCAATCCACATGTTGTTTCTTTCTTGAATAAATAGATAGTACAGTAATTATTGTTATGAAACATGACATCCGTGGAAGAAAGGAGAGACAAATAAGTAACTATTTATATTGATGAGAATAGGAAGTTACAAAATGATGAAAGTTACCCACTAATGGGGTGGTTACAAGTTATTTATATTACTATCTACTATGACTAATACGTCACTAATCTATATCTATAATAATTATTTTGTAAGGAAAATGTTAAACAATGTTTTCGGAACACTCTTCAAAGACCTTAAATGATACTAGTTTTATTTTTATTTTTATAAAACTTTGTATATTTAACACATTAAAAATTGTACTAGTATTTAATTTTTTTTAAATGATTTTTAAATATGAAATCCTTAAACCGTCATTTTAACTAAATTTCTCTAGCTGAATAATTTTTAAATAACCTATCCCATTTACTTTGAGATGAGACGGTCGACATCAATTAACGTGTCTTACATTTAATATGGGAAATCTAAATCCCCATGACATTGCATTTTAATCCAATATGATGATAGGCAATGCCAAGAAAAAAGACCAATGTGATAGGTAGTGACTTAAATTTATACGAATCATCTAAATTAGTGTGGGAACAGTACTCCTTTTAGTCTTTCTTGGTCGTTTGTTACTAAGAACATTGTGAATCTGTTACCACGTGACAACAACCATTGTGATTTTGAAGAAAAAAAAGGAACATCAGAAAAATGTGCTAACTTTAGAAATGCTTGTTTGTTTGTTTGTAATCCGATCAGCTGTCATCGTCGCCACACTGTCAGTGTCACTGTCGTCATAATTAAATCTTGTGCATTCTTTTCTCTAACTAAAATTCCAAGTTAAAAACATTGTAAGGTGTAACCACCAACTTCAAATGCAGCATCATATAACTCACCCCACCATTCAAACTTCTCAAGTTTCAACTACATTTTAAGGATTTAAGCTTCCTAATGATAAATCAAGTATTCATATCGTGAGACTGTACTAACTTTATGCATGACTTTATAAATAAGGAAAATGCTCTGGGCATAAGATAAAGATATAAAAATAGAATTAAAAATTAAATGTTACATTAAAAAGATAACTTTTTAAACTTTTAATATTATGAATGCAACAATTTCTAAGATTATATTTCTATATTTAGTTTCTTATCTTGTGCCCTAAAGACACAGGTTAACAAAACCCTATAAATAATTATGACTAAAATTATAAGAAAACACTGATAAATGTTCTAAGGATATTGTTTAAACAATCAAAACTAATAGTAATTTTTACATGGAAAATTGTGTAATCATGAGTTTTATGATTTACATTTTTAAAACAAAATTTGTTTTTGTGGATTCCTTAAACAATTACGGTATGACACTCATCAGTACATGTGTTGAAATTCAAACCAATACAAATGAAAACCGCAACCTGTTAAAAAAATGGAAAATTGCACAAAACCGAATATTCTTTGATGTGTTTGGATGACATTTTGTGAAAACTGTCTGTATTGGATCGGATTTTGGACTGATTATTCAAAACCAAACGCAACTGAACTGAACCACATACATATATTTTAATACATATTTTCATTTTTTATTTTGTAAATATGACATATAATTAGGAAATTGTTTTTTCTTTTTAATTCTTGTAATACTGCATAGTAGTTTAATTTAATATATTTTGTTACTATTCCATATGATTGAAATAGAATCAATCACTGGTATTCCACACTATTAAATTTTAATAAATCATATGTTATATTTTGTATCAAACATATTATTTTACCATATTTTTATTAATAAAAATATATAACAATTTGTAATTTGGATATCCAAAAACCAATCTAAATTAAACTGCATTAAATTGGATCGTATCAGATCAATTTTTTTAAACAAATCATCCAAAGTCAAACCTAACCGCATATAATTTTATCTTTGAATCATATGAGTTTTTGTCTCAAAATCGATCCAAACCGCACTACGAACACATCTAATTAGCATTACCCAAAATTAAATATATGTAACGATTCAATGACTAGATAATTAACGGTGTTGGCAAAACGAGGTTAATTCTGCTCCGACACTAGAGGAGCTCAAATGCAATGTTGATGTTGTTACTTTTAGAGACCAAAACCAATTTGGTGTCGACATGTGCGTTAGAGACGATAAGGGAAGTTTTGTACATGCACAAACTATTTAGAATTTTGGCCAACCAAATCCTCAAGAAGCAAAAGCATGTTGGTTGAAACAAGCATTGCTTTGGCTTATGATGGTTATACTCGAATGTCTATAAAACTAGATTGCAAGCTAGTTATAGACAGCATGGCGGGTAGAGCATGCATATGTCGAAATTTAGCGCTTTATTACATGTTTGTAAAACTATTATGCAATTTTTCCAAACCTTATGATAAGTTTTATTAAAAGAAAACCATGTAACTCATTTACTAGCTCGAGCCGACATTATCATAGACCAATAGCCAAACGTGCGTGAGATTATCTACTGGATTATATTCTATCTACATCTATCGAATGAATTAGCGACAAATCAGCTGTTACTGGATTTCTCAACAACAACAAAAATCAGCTATTACCGGCGGTTATTAGTCTTCATTAACCACCAAACAATAAAACCATTTGGTGGGTTACGTGGTCAGCAACAACAAAAAACCAGTTTGTAATAAAAAAACAATAAACAAACAAAACTATTTGGTGGGTAACGTGCTCAACGTAAAGGTCGTTAGTCATGGACTGAAAATAGTAAAAGACTAGAAGGTTAAGAAGGTTTATTCTCCCGAAAATGGAAAATCTAGTCAAACTGACCGAAAGAAATTACCCGAAAGAAATTACAAACTTATACGTATTTTACTTTTACTACTCCTTTGGATTAATATTTACTCTTTTTTGTTCCAGCCCTCACTTTTTTTTTTGAATAATGGACTTTTAACTCTTTATCGTTTATTAAATCAATTGACCTATCAAATCCTCAAATTCTTTCTTAGATCTTATGTTTAATATCTTTAACTTAGGGATGTTTAATATCTTTAACTTGAGAGGTGACAATGCATTTTTTGTTGGTGAATTTGGTTTTTTTTAGGGTTTTTCGTTTTTCTATTTAAAGTTTTATTATCATAAAACAACTTGCATGTGCATTGTCACCCACTAATGTAACATGTCAGCTCATTCTTTTATTCAACTTGACAAGTCTCCTAAAATACCTCCAGTTCAATGGTGGATTTTATTTACATTTTCAAAATTTTGAAAATTGAGATTATATTTTCAAACTTAGAAACAGACCAAACAGTGAATAAAAAAAATAAGGGACCAAAATAAAATTTAAGTCAGTCAAATTAAATGTAAATAAAATATTCAACCTATTGTCCCTAAAAAAAATTCAACCTAATGTTTTAACCATGTTTCGAACCAAAAAATGTATTAACAATGCATCAAAGCTTACTAAATTTATCAAAAATAAAATTAAAAAAAAGCTTTCAATTGAAAGTTTATTTTTTATTTCATTTAATTTATGATTCACAATATATATTTTTGAATCATGATTCACAATATAAAGAAACTAAGCTATCATAATTGAGTCGAAAGAAAGAAAAAAAACTAGGAAAGAATCAATTTTATTAATCAAAAAATCATATATCATGATATAAATATTCAACCTAATTGATGGAACAACGTATAAAGATTGAATGAAACCAACACTTAAAACTGTTTCAATTGAAGAAGATGGAATTGAGATTCTAGGGTTTCTATGGTTTTGAGAGAGAGAGAGAGAGAGAGAGAGAGAGAGAGAGAGAGAGAGAGAGAGAGAGAGAGAGAGAGAGAGAGAGAGAGAGAGAGAGAGAGAGAGAGAGATGAATAAAAGAGTTGTGTAATTTTATTGAATGAATTGAACTACTTATTTAAAAGGTATATGAAGGTATATATACATCAAGTGATGTAACAAACACTGAAACAAATTCCTAACAAATTTATTACTTCACATGCAAGTAACTTGAGTTAGTTACTTCAAGTGCTAGTTTCTAAACAAACTACTAAACAAAGATAAGACTAATTCTAACTAAACTGAATTACTAAACCAATACTAATTAACATATTAAAATAAGGCAGATACACATATACCACTCAACTTAAGCGATTCCCCCTTTTCTTCACACACACAAAAAACTCATTAAAATAGGTTCCAATATAGATCATTTGATGTGATCTGACATAAAAAAAACAAAAATTATGAGAGTAACTCATGTAAAACATTATTACAAAGATACGTTTTTTTAATCTAAAAACAATTTTGGTGTAAAATCAATCTAAAACGCAATTTTTTTCATTCTATTTTCTTCTTTTTTGGGTAACATTTGTTGATTGGCAGGTGAAAGTCATCCTCTCCCTCTCATAAATTTGTAGGCCACGCCTATCCCTATTACTTTTTGTTTGGAATGTAGCACAAAATCTTCTATAAAATCAGACCCACAATTCACACATTGTCTCCATTCCACTTTCAAGCCAACCAAAATCACTAGAGAAAATAAAATCAGGGAAAAAACAGAGAAAATAAAATATGGGTTCTATGGCCGAAACTGTTTGTGTCACAGGGGCTTCAGGTTTTATCGGGTCATGGCTTGTCATGAGACTTATGGAGCGCGGTTACATGGTTCGAGCCACAGTCCGCGACCCAGGTTCCTTTTTTTTTTATTTTTATGTTGCAACATTTTTCATATCATGTATAAATCAATTCATATTTTAACACCAACAATTTTTTTAATCAAAATTCAGCTGTTTGATACTAACAAAATAATGTAAGAGTGTGTTTTGACTAGAGATTTCAAAATTCAAGAAAATTGATGGGTTTATATATACACACATTTTGGTATGCAGAAAACTTGAAGAAGGTGAGTCATTTGTTAGAACTGCCAGGTGCAAAGGGCAAACTGTCCATTTGGAAGGCTGACCTTGGTGAAGAGGGTAGTTTTGATGAAGCTATTAAAGGGTGTACAGGAGTTTTTCATGTGGCTACTCCTATGGATTTTGAGTCCAAGGACCCTGAGGTATATCTACCTACCCATAATTTAAATTTCTATGCATCTATCATCTCATATATGCATGGCACATTGGCACTAGTCTCTCATAGTGATCTAATAATTTCTCACCTCATCCTTTGGGATGTTTATCATTTTCCATTTTTGTAACCATCCCATTACTACATTGATAATAACCATTAAGTGTATGAACCGTTTCCATTTTAGTAGTTATTCACCATTAATCCAATATTATAATGGTATTAAAACATTGATGAAGTGATATTCAAGAATTCAAATATGAAATATGAACATATTTTGAGCATAGTGTAATTTATTAGGGGTGATGGTTTGTTAGATTCTCTATTGTGTAGAGAGTGTCTTAACTCGGTTTTGGAGACTTAGTTTTATACGGCACAATTTATGTAAAACTTCAAATGTTTAATTGAGAGGACATAATATGTGACTCCAACTTTGTTCTATTTGTGTTCAACATCATCTAGTGATAAGGACAGTGAATAGGTACCTAGGTGGCAAAGATGGTGATGACATGGATGTCACAACTATTTTTTTAAGGGGTTAATGACAATGATTTGGGTTGCTATAGGGTAAATTCTAGTTTTAAATATCTACGTAAATGATATTGAGATGGTATTGATCACATTTGACCATAATTTTCAGTTATAGTTTTTTGACAAAAGCTTTATATAGTATTAACGATTGTGACACGACGAAAATGATAAAAGTGAATTAAACTTTTGGTGATAATGGTGGTTGAGAAGTAAAACAAATGGTTGATTGGTAGTTAATACTTCAAGAAGACTTTTTTTATAGCCTCTTCACTATTCAAGGAGATTGTGAGTTGGAAAAAAAAAAACAGTCACTACCATCTACTAAGGTTTATAACAAGTTAAGCAATAAAATTCCAAAATTACAAATCAAATTATATAATTCAGATAAATTGTAAAAAAAAAATCAAAGAAATATATGATTGCAAACCTAACAATTGAATCATAATTTTTTGTCGAACTTACAGTCATAAATATAACCAGGACACAGATTATCTCTTGTGAAAAATTCATTGGAGTGTCTCGTGAAAATCCCTTTTAATGATTTTTTTGATTATATATCTATCTGTTGCAAAAAGAAATGTGTGGCTGTGATTTCACTGCACACTCTTCACTGGGTCGCTATAAAAATATTTCTGAAATTTGTGCACGATCTTGAGTAGCGGTGGATAACAATATGGTTGGAAAGTGAGTTTGAAATGGTTTGCAACTTGATTTGAATTGCAGAATGAAATGATCAAACCTACCATAAAAGGAGTCCTAGACATCATGAAAGCATGCCTCAAGGCCAAAACTGTCCGTAGATTTATTTTCACATCATCGGCCGGAACCCTAAACGTTACTGAAGATCAAAAGCCCTTGTGGGATGAGAGCTGTTGGAGTGATGTTGAGTTTTGTAGGAGAGTGAAGATGACTGGCTGGGTTAGAAATTTATTTTCATAAACTTCACTTGAATTTTAACCTATAAGAGTTTTATAATTGAAGTTACGTCCTAATATCTTGATTTTATATTTTTTGTTTAGATGTATTTTGTTTCTAAGACACTTGCGGAGCAAGAAGCATGGAAATTTGCCAAAGAACACAACATCGACTTCATCACAATCATCCCACCTCTTGTTGTTGGTCCTTTTCTTATTCCTACCATGCCACCTAGCCTAATCACTGCCCTTTCTCCTATCACTGGTACATTATGTAAATATAATTTTAGAAATTTAGAAAACATATTGAAAAAATAACATGCTTAAGTTCTTTAAAAGAAATTATTATAAATTAAAGTGTCGTTAATAATCATTTTTCCATGATTCTAATATAATTTAAACTTCGTCTTTTAATATTATAATATCAAACTCTTACCATCGTCTACAACCGAGTAACACTTGATTGAAAATAACATGGTTTTTGCACAAATTTGCAGGAAATGAGGCTCATTATTCGATTATAAAGCAAGGTCAATTCGTCCACTTGGATGATCTTTGTGAAGCTCACATATTCTTGTTTGAGCATATGGAAGTAGAAGGGAGGTATCTATGTAGTGCATGTGAAGCTAATATTCATGACATTGCAAAATTAATTAATACAAAATACCCAGAGTACAATATCCCCACAAAGTAAGTACTCCATGCTATTTCAAGTATTAAAGTTAAAATGTACACATAAATAATAGATGAAACTGTATGTTAGTCTAATTGTTCAATTTTGGATTTTTAGGTTCAAGAATATTCCAGATCAATTGGAGCTTGTGAGATTTTCATCAAAGAAGATCAAAGACTTGGGATTCGAGTTTAAATACAGCTTGGAGGATATGTACACTGAAGCAATTGATACATGCAGAAAAAAAGGGCTTCTTCCTAAATTTGTTAAAGCACCAATAAGTAATGGTGTCACACATAAATAAATATACAGGCTATGTGTCTTTATGTATGTGTGTGATGGCTTTAGGATCTTAATTGCTTTTCTTTAGTAGCTGGAATGTTTGTGCAATCCTATTGAAGCCCAACCTTACTTGAATGTTTTCTTTCTCTTTGTTACTTGTTGAGAACTTGAGAGCTACACGAAAAAAGAAAATATGATGAATTATTGAATAATATTTATTTGCAAAATGTTGAAAGCTTAAGCCTTGAGAAAATGGAAAATTATGAAAAAAATATTATTTAGCTTTGTATGGTGGTCTCCTGTTTCTATTATTAGATATATGTCTGGGTTCGAACTCCGACCACCACCAAAAGATATAGTTGGTATCCTCCATTGCAGTAAAAAAATCAGAACAAGATAGTTTCTGCTAGAAAATGTTTTGAGAATAAAAAAGGTAGAAATATTTGTGTGTTGATTAATTATATTGAGGCCTAACAAACTAAAAAGAACAAAAGACATAAAAGTAACACATACAAAACAAACTTGGTGGATAATTTGGAAGTACATTAGTTAGATTTATGCTCTTCTTCCAGCAAGTTTCGCTCCCACCCAGCTAAACTGGTCAAAATACCCCTGCATTAGTTAACTAATGCAAGTGTAAAATTAACATAACTTAAAATTTCGTTTGTTTTACACATGCATGACTTAAGTCGCGCGATATGAGTTAACTCATGCGGGCGTTATACCCCGCATGAGTTAACTCACGCTAGTTTAATCAATTTAACTGGGTGGAAGCAAAACTTGCTAGAAGAAGAGCAGAAGTCCATTAGCTAAGGTTCATTAAATTTTGAGGACTACTTTGATATCGGTGAACTCATCTAAATTTTTTTGTAACCGAAAGGTCAAATTTCAAAAATCCTAGATAACCAAATAGGAAAATTCAGCGGCCTTGTGCAACCGTCTAAGTAATATGCATGTCTCGTCCATAGCACTTTGTTTTCTTGTAGCCAAATGCAGTCCCACATGGCAAATATAGACCCAATTCGTACATCACATGAGTAAGAACTAAGAGAAGAATGTTGAAGATCATTTTGAGTTTTCAAAAATAAAATAAAGTTGTTTGATCCCTTCAACCGGCCAAACCGTTAGTTTTGATGTTGTCTTGGCTTTCCGGTCAATTCCAATAGATACAGGTTTGATTTCAGCAGCTTCAACAAGCTGAACACGCGGATTCGATTTACTTTTGATTGATAAAAATCCAACATTGACATTATACATGAATACTATGTATTGTGGACAGTTACTTGAGTTAAATTTGATTAAAATGATTCAATAAATTTTGACTAATGTGTTTGTCCAAAAAAAAAAGTTGGACTAACGTGAACTTTTGAGTATCTAATACATGTGAGTCTTTAATGCGTAGAGATTAAAAATATTTATAATAAAAATACAAATAATTAACATATATGCATTTATAGTGTGATGCATCCCAAACTATTGTTTATGGGTTTTGAATTCAGGATATAAATTTTTATTTTATTATTATCTTATGTTGAGGATGTTTTGGATTTTTCTTCATGAAGTTTTTGTTTGATTCATGGGTATAACGTTTTGTCAGTATTTTTTGCGGTCGTCATGAGTTAAGTACTATGACTTTATTTTGTAAGTTGCGACTCAATTCAACTATTATTTAGGTTTTGGTTAATTCAGGTTTATTCATTCAATTGATTTTTTTGCAATTGTGGAGGTTATGGCCTATGGTTTTATTTATGAATTTGAGACCTCTGTATATTTTCATTATATTTCATTCTTGTGTCTCAGAAATCGGCTATAACGTAGCAATTTATGGAGACAATTGTTTAATTTGTATGGAAAATTCCAACGTGTGTTGTGTTTGCAATTATAATTTTTTGTTCAATAATATAATTTTTTTTTGAAACAGTTAAATAATATAAATTAAACATTGAATCCTCGATTATTCTAGAAATTATATAAATTTAGTTATCCCTGAGCAAAATGGAAGGAGTTCATAGAATAGGCGAAGGAGTTACGTGATTGTTAGCCATATTTTATCTTAGGCATTTCGATAGGTAGAAGAGGGTTTAAAGTTGCAGAATTCTCTAAGTTCATGATTGAAGTTGCTGAGTTCGATGGAGGTTGGAAAGCTTTTGATAGAAAACTTTAGTTCGACAAATTATCGGATTATGGTGAAGCAAGTTTTAAAATGTTCAGACACGTGGGAAACATGCAGTTCTTATCGAAGGCATTTAGTTCATAGCCGTTAGTTTTGCAGCTCTCTCTCTCTCTCTCTCTCTCTCTCTCTCTCTCTCTCTCTCTCTCTCTCTCTTTCTCTCTTTTTCTTTCTTTTTCTTTTTTTT
>Ga0228710_1002586_pt1 | contig 28587 bp, 22 predicted proteins | sample MedpolnodulmetaG_FD_177995 | JGI IMG/M metagenome (GOLD analysis project Ga0228710, IMG submission 177995) | Root nodule microbial communities from Medicago polymorpha collected in Santa Monica, California, United States - pink nodules | ecosystem: Host-associated > Plants > Roots > Nodule... | reverse complement strand
CCATCTGATGTGGAAAAAAAATATACAAATTAAATTTTAACTGTGACTGGTAAATTAAAACATACTCCATATAATTGTTCTTGGAAATGATATCATACTTAGGTCATGTGCACTGCGGAAAAAAAGGAGAAACAGATTAAATTTGAACTTCTAAAACTGACAGGTCCATCTAGTAAAATCCCTCACCAACCACCACTCTACTGTATATGAATATTACTGTCTGCTCCTTCTCACACTTTTACCAATAACCTATGTAAATTAGAGAGCACCAATTAAATTTGAACTCAATGTAGTGTTTCAATATTGAAATGCCCATTGTTCCTTCATAATTTTGCAGTTTCACGGAGCAAGCTAGAGTCATATCACATGCGCTCGTCGTAATGCGGTTAATAAAGCCGATTTGAAAAGAAAAAAAAAAGGAATGCCTTTGAGCACATTTCTCAAATGGACACTAGAGAACATTTCACTCGTGAAATAAAAAGGAAAGTAAAAATCAGATAACATAAATTTATGGAAGCATTACACAAGCATGGAACAAACCTGAAGAATAACTAATGACGACTCAACTATGAAAATTCCAGAGGAAATTAGTAGCGGGAAGAACATTCCAGTACATGCAGCCATTGCAGTTAATGCACCACCAAGGGCTAAAGATCCTGTCTTACCCATAAAAACAGATGCTTTGTATCTGTTGTGCAGAAGAAATCCAACACAAGATCCCGCCATTGAAGCTCCAAATATAGCAAGCTCTGATTAGAAATAATTACAAATCAATCACAAAAGTATCAAAAACAAAATTCATGCTATAATTAATAATTCATTATCTATACTCTACTAGTACTAAAAATTGACCATTTTCAGTACCCTAGTAAAATAACATTGGAGGCAATATAATATTGTTCAGTCTGAAAAGGAAAAAACCGAGGTTTCCCCTTCTAACTTGTGACAACTGGCATGTAGTATAATATGAAAAGTAATCAAAATATATTTAGATCCAGATTTTGATGAGAGATAATGGTCAAGGTACGACAAAAAAATTCCAAAACAGAGAAATCTCAAATAGCATGAAGGTCATTACTGACGTTTTACAAAGCTCAACACGTAATGTGGGGAGTCAACACACACACAATATTAATGTCTCAAGAGGACCAATTTTATTAATTCATATACATTCATCCCTATTGCATTATCATGTTCAAGTGCAAGGCTGCAAGACAGCAACATCATACCAAAATTACATTATTTACACTATATTCTCTTTTTTAGGTTGAACATGGAACTGGAATAATTAAAAAAATAATATCTGCCCTGAAGATACTATATTTCAAGTCTATGGATGACTTAAAGAAATGATACTAACCAGAACATATTGGAAGTACAGCTATTGACATTCCAATAAAAGCCAATGCAGCAATGCCTCCAGCGAGTCCATCAAGAGCATCTGCTAATTTAACACCATGTCCCATGGAAACAAAACAACATGAGGTCAAGAGTTGGTAATATCGTCCCAAATACACAAGGCCTAGTGGTAGTGGGAGTAATGTCTTCCTGCATGTAAGTAAAGAAGAGAGGGGAAGTAAGAGGAATAAATGATTTGTTGCCTAATCAATAGAACAGATATCATAAGTCCTGACAAATATTAATGTCAAGAATTTTTTTTATGGAAGTAAGAAACTGTGTTATGTTAACGGTAATAACTCTCTCAAACAGAGAAGGATGTTGTAATAACAAAAGAATGAAAAAAAGTTGAGGGTGCAAACAGAAGAAATGATTATGGATGAAGAAGTGCTCAATACAATATGGAAATGCAAATGATAAAAGTAAAAATGGAATCCTGACAGAGAGGAAGACTCCTAATTCCACAATATCCCCTATTCTGATCATCCCCCCTTTTCTAATCATTCTCCTCCCTCTCAATGCATGTGCATGCAAAATTTTCCTCAGTTCCCTCTTTTCCACATGTCCCCATTGGGTTAGTCCCTTCCCTACTTCTTTCCAGGATTCCCTTCCCTTCTTCCGGCTCCACTAGTTACTGATAGGACTCGGGGTGAGAAAGGTAACTCACAGTTGGCACATAAGTTCTCTAGGCCCATAGTATGGAGAGTGCATGTTAAGAGAAATAGAGAAGGTCAAGGGGCCTATAAAAGTAAATAGACAGTATGTTTCATTTATGGGCACCGTCATCTGTATTTTACAATTAACAGGAATTGTACATTAAAAATGTTCTAACAAGACTACAACGTTTCAGCTTTCCATGTGATTTATAAAGAAATTTTTCTAGTAGTCATATGTCAAGTAGGGTAGGGCATGTGTTAAGGGATTGGGGTGCATCCAAAGTCCAAAAAGATTCTTATAAACTGCATAAAGATAATTTTTCTACCCTCTTCTAGAATTTCAAAGAAAATACCCCCACTTAAAATTTTCCTATTACACTCCTAACATTGAGTAGAATTTTCAGAACGATCAATGGCTTCTGTAAGATTAGTACTTAATGTTGCCGACAAGAAAGATTAAAACTAGTCTAGTGTGTTTAACTGAAAGCAGAAAGAAAATCTTCTTATCATTTATTTTTCATTATTTGTAAGACTCAAACACAAAAGGGGCAAAATGTCATATTTACAACTGCCAATGAAGTGTTTTTTATGAGAACAGATATGTTAGTTACCATCAGAAAAATGTTGATCAGATTAGTAACAAGAAGGTATACATGCCATAAGGTGAAGATATACTGGCGATGTCCAACCAAAACGAAAAGCACCCTCCAACAGCTACCTGTGTAGTATCAAAAAGAAATGGATGTAAGCAATCTTAATCTAAGATATACTGGTAGCGGAGCAATACTATCTACGAGTGACCAAGATAGAACTTTTTTAGGGGTCAAAAGAACATTAGTTCAATTAGCTAGCACATTGAAGCTCCAAAAAGTAATGCTTCAAATTATAACATAAAATAAACTAATCACCTCCGAGAAAACTTCTACCAATGCCGGTAAACCTCTCCAATGATTCTTGGTTAGGTTTAATATGTCACTAAGTAAACCGACTGCTGCAAATGCAATTGTTACACCAGATGCCCCAGACACTTCTATAGATGAGGTATCGGCAATAACATGAGCAACAATTATACCAATAGGTACAAAAAATAAACCACCCAACGTGGGTGTCCACCTTTTCAAGTGATGTCTAAGAGGCCCTTGTTGCTTGATAACATGGATAGCTTTAAAATGACGGAAAATTGGAACACAAACATAGCCAGCAAAAGAAACCAAAATGGCTGATATGAGAAATGGACGGGTCAGGTAAAAAGGTGATAACGGCAGTCTAACAATTTTCCACACACACCAATCTACATATAAAAGTAGTACAGTCATGCCGATTATAAGCCCCATAGTGATGAAAATGCCAAGTTTGATGCTGAAAATAATTAAAACGTGAATTGGGTTAACGTGACGACGGAGAAATAGAAATACAATCGATAATATTAATAATAACTCAAGTAATAGCTGACATAAAAGTAAATCACGCACCAGCCCTTAAGATGCATTTCAAGATCCAACAAAAAATTAATGAAATCTCAATTCATTTAGGTCACATACACTTTGATGTCTATTAATCTCCAAATTTTCATCTTCGTTGTGCTTTTTTGTAAATTTTCAGTGACAGTACTATACATAAATGTAATACATGCGGCTGAATTCCCATTATTTTTAAAATAAATTCCTTAGAGGCAAAGCATGGTAAAATCACACCAACTTTCTATAAACCATATTAATGCTATAAAATACTACTAGTTTAGTTTTCCCATATATGAAATATTCCTTTGAAAAGGGTATAAAAAACAAAACCATTTCCCCAAGTTTTTCAACATACTTGCCTATGTTTCTTGTGTCCCCTCCCAATGGTTACAAGCCGATGAGCAGCAACCGTTAAAGCATCTTTATTTGATGCAGAAGCAGAAGGCAAATCAACATCATGCACCGGGGTAAGAAAGATGTCATCATCAAAGTCCTCGCTGTCACTGGATGAGAGCGCATAAGAAGTACTCTCTTCAGGATTCCAATCACTGAGTATCGGAAAGTCAAATGAATCCTGTAAAACGTAACAGATGTCATAACACTGAATCAGCAATCAGCAATCAGCAATAGTATAGATAAATCAGAGCTCATAACAAGCAATGACTCGCACGGTTTCATCTAGTTAAATTCCATATATAAACCCCGAAAATAAGTCAAATAATCCAAAAAACTTGATTGTAAATGCCTTTAAACTAAATTCTAAATACAGTTAAAATAAAATGTCAACATTGATCATCCAATTAATTCATTTGACGCATTTAATTTTAAAATTGATATCCCTCATAACTCAATATATGCGAGCAAGTTATTATTTAATAAATTGTTGAAGTATGCCTTCTAATCCAATCAACATAGATTGACTATTAACATAGATCAATCAATATTAAAAATAATTTAATGTTCATAAACAACTTAATAATGTTACTTAATCTTGAATACGTGATCATTAATGCAGAGATCTAGCGATCAATGTTTTCTCCTAATGATCCAGGAGATTAGATTAGCTAATATCGATAGTATAATTGTACATGAATGGTGAAGATTTATTTGTTGAAACCTAAGCATCACTCATTTGATAAAGCTTACATCATCGAAGGCTTGGGTAGAAACATTTCGTCGAACACGTGACCTGTATTGTTGAATAATGAATGGATGTAGCTGCAGAGCATTGAAGAAAAAGAAGCTATGAAAACAATTATATAAAAGGATTCACGTTCACGCAAGAAAAAATAAGATTGAATATACATTGAGATCATCAGAAAAGTACCTTCACGGTGGCGCAATCCAAGCGAGAAGAAGAAGAATAGACGAGGGAAGAAGAAGAGGAAGAAGGAAGAGAGAGGCGATGAATACGAGAGAGACGGAGAGGGAGATTTCGGTGGATACAAGAATGAGAAGACATGGAGAGAGAGAGAGAGAGAGAAAGTAGATCTGAGGAGAGAATGAAGAAAACGGTTATGAAATGAAATATAGAATGGAATGGGCGCGAGTATATTCCATTCTGGAGAAAGGGAATTTTTCATTTTTATATATAGGAAGGAGGGAAAGTGTCAAAAGACGGTAGTTGATTGCGACTTTCTTTTTTGCTACTACTTTGTTATCATCGCGTACCCGAAACCGTTTTTTATCTTCTGTCTGACGTGGACTCTTGTCACCAAACGTGCTTTCGATGCAAGCTAAGCTTAAGCTTCTACTCTGTTTGGTATTGCTATTTCTATAACTAGCAGAACTTCTATGGTTACACTATGTTCTGTTATTTTGAACACCTTGGCAAATCAATGGACATGTGTGATACACACGTTCCATGTGGACAATACCTTGTGTACTTGTTTTCTATTCTTTGTCGTAGTTGTGTTTTGTTCCCATTTCCTACAAATACTGTGTGCCGCTGTTCGTTAGTTGTGAATCTGGCATGACATAAAACTGTTGCTTCTCTCTGTCGTTCAGCATTTATAATTGATTATTCAGTTAAATAATTTTGACATTATCTATGATCACGGAATTTTGTCATGAAAAACACAAGCCGCAAAGATTGAGCTAATTTAAATCTAAGAAACCACAATAAGTGACTAATAATTAAGATACTTGAATATGCAAAAGGAAAGTAGATCTCAGCAAGTGTATGCAATGTAATTTTTTTTCCCGAACAAAAAACCGTATGATTGATGTATTAAAATGAACTTACAAAGCATGCAACATTTATTTAAGAGGAGTGTTATTTGAACACTTTTAATTGACAACTTATAGGGACAACCATAATTTGCAAATAAAAAATATGTATTGCACGAAAATTAAAGCAATAGAGAAATAAAGTAAAATATATGTAAATATGAGAGAAAAAATTGTAGAAAAAGTTGTCACAAAATAGATGTTCAAATACCATTTCTCTTTATTTAAACTAAACTTAGATCTGCGGAACTGCGACAAATATCCATCATCAACTCAACATTTAGTTCGGGTTTTCGGATGGTCAACAATATTTCAATGAAGCTGAACAAAAATGGAACACGTAAAGAAAAACCAACCTCTCTACTTCATATTCAAATCCTCAAAATATGGCAAATAAAAAATCTTAATGTAAACCACAAATAAAATCTATCATTTGAGATTTCAAAGTCTACTATAACAGTCTAAAAAAACTACAATGAAGTAGTAAACTTCCTTTCCCTTCATCACCAAGAAACGTTTTACTTAATGAAGGACTAAATTGCCTTGTTAATTTCATTGCTATGTGTAGTAAAATTCTACTTTGCAGACGAGTTAAGGTCCTCCAGTTTAAACAATAACGATGATAATGCCAACCATCATTTCAATCAATATCAAACAAGTGGATTTCACCCACTTCAACAGAAACATTGCTACATAGATTCCTCGTATGGTGAGGACTACCAAAAAAATAGTTTCATATTTCCCAGCCTGATAATTTTAAAATGTTTTGAGCTCCACCAACACTACTTTTCACCATATTGAGCCACAAAATTTAACAGTCCAACAAACCCTTAAAGCCTGACTCAAGCAAACACACATAGGGACCCCCAATTTAAAATTGTACATCACTTAAACTAAAAATACAGTCAAATACAGTCCATTATCTGGCATCAATCTTGCTAATTCGATGCAGGAACAGGAGGGCGACCTCGTCCGATTGCAAAACCCCGTGTTCCATCAGGCATTCTTGGTCCAGGAGGTGGTTTTGATGGCTCGGTAGTTCGAATAGATGATGTACCTCCATGGCCTGGAACAATGCAACAAGTTATTAGAATGAAAAGGGATTCAAAATAATAATAATATTATCAAATGACACCCCGAATATATATAGATAGAAGATACCCATTCCATTTGTAGCACGGTATTTTTGCTTTCTTGATCTTCCTTGTTTAGAGTTCTGCTGCCCACCTTTATCCTTTGACAAAGGCTTCCCATCCTGTAATGACAGGTAAGCAACAAAGACAAATGTAAGCTGGCTGAATAATCTGAACCTGTTTTAGCGCCTGTTTGTGAGAAGAGATTTTTTCCAACGCATAATTGAGAATAACGGATTCAAATGCACTTATTCCCAAAGTAACACATGTGCTGCTTCCACCATAAATTGATTATGCAGACTTTAGAATCTCAAATAAACAGGTGAATACTGGTTTTGCCTAAAATCATGAGCAAAAACCCATAGACCGGACTTCAAGATCCAGATAGGATAACAAAAAGTTGTACAAAAGACAGGATTCTGAAGCTATGGCAGAAAGGAATCATGATATATGTCACAATACACACTTGGAATTTTTGCTTTTCATAAGAAGGCGAGCAGTAGTTATTGATATTCTACAAAACACAAATAATTTGCTCTAATGCTCCATAAATCCAAACTACAAAACTATAAGTATTGTTAAGCGCAGACCCCCAAGTGATAATTGTAGCGCCTATCAATTATTATGATGTCAAAACATCTTGATAATTGGCACGCTTGGTCACAAGAAATTGGAATTTCTCACATGAAAATATAAAATAATATGATTTTATATTGAAAGGGTAATGAACCAATAATATTTGGTATTAAAAGTACTAGCTAGGATACTGTCGGCATGAAAAACAAATGAAATACACACCTCTACCACAGGCATATCTTCACGATGCTCATGTGAGCCATGATTCTCCTCATCTCCAGTTTTCTCAGATACATGGCTAGAGCTATTCTTCTCAGAATTAGATCCCTTCGAAGGTTGCTTTTTCTGTACATACTTCCCCTGAAGCGTAAAATGACCATCAACATCGACTACTATCAATCTATCAAACGAGAAAAGATAACGGCAACTAACCGCCATCCGACTGAGGAATTTAACCCGCATGCCATTTCTCCAGTCTTGTTCATTATTTAACATTGCCACCTAAATCAGCATTGGCACCACAGACTAAGCAAACAATCCAGATATAAAGGCCTAATGATAATATGCAAACATATAAACTGATACTCACAGCTTTCTCAGCAGCCTCAATAGTCTCATATTCCACAAGAGCATGCAACTACAGAGAGGTAAAATAGAATGGTGTGAAAACAACATTTGATATGGAGATAAAGGCATCAACGGCAAAGAAGAATATAGCAGGTAGGAGCTAACACAAGATAGTTATCGTATATCTATTGAAGAGCATTTTAAACGTGGACCAGAAAAGCTAAATAGTTAACCCAAGGATAGTATCTCTTTAACGTGAGGCATCTCATGGCAAATTTAAACATTCCACAGTACTACTAATGTTCCCGCAGATGACATCAACAAAAAGTAATATACAAAATTACTGTATAACAAAATTAAGGTGGAAGGTGATGAGACGATTGAGACCTATATACAGCTCAAGCTGCAGCATAATTTTTATTTCACACCCAATCAAACACACAAATGGTTATCCCACCGAAACAGAAAAAAGAGTACATAAATGTGAAGTAAAAACTAGTTACTTTAGAACATAATTATTTACAAAGTAGCCATTAACTTTGTTTAGGGCTGGAACTAGAAATTGATCAACTTTGTTTCACTCGCCCTATAAAATTGAGTCAATGCAACAATTAGTTTCATTCACCCCTTGTCCATGGGTAAACGAGGGGTAGACAATCTTTTATTTTGATCTTTTAAAGAAGAGTAGACTTTAGAGATCCATTAAATAGTGTAATAAACATCATCTGAGAAAGCAACTTTTGACTTGGCACCCTAACTGTAGTTATTATAAAGACCAACTAAACACACAATCATATCCATATCAAGTGAAAAAGGTAAAGTGGAAAATAAATTTAAAACACGCATATTGTGATTCATTGATGTGGATTCAAATCCTCAAAATGGAATTTCTAGTAGAAGCAGCAATGCAATGAAAAATTAAGAGCGCTCCATATTATGGTTGGTTATTAACAGAAGTTAGTTCTATACCTTGCTACTAATAAACTTGTCTTGCTTGACATGTTTAGCAGAGGCTGCAGTAGAACGCGGGTCATTTATGGTTATCTTTTTTATACTGCATATTAGAAGATAATGTCACATGATTAGAAATTTAGAAAAAACAACTATAACATCTTAGTTACACGAGACTGGGAAAAATTGATGAGTTAAGGAAGACATCTTACTTTCCAGCTATTTGGAATATTTGCCGAATGTTCTCCCTTGAATGGTCCTCCGGTAAATTCTCTGCCAAAACAGTATATAACTAGAGACCAAGAATAAGACTCAGTATAACACATAAGAGATTAAAATAAGTACCATGTTCCTTTAAGCAAATACCTTATGATCTTTAACTTCATTGAAACGAAATGGATTGAGCCGCTTAACCCTTTTCCCATCACCACTAACAACCTACAGTTCCCAAGACAGGAATTTTTCTTTAGGAGTTTAGAGGATTGCAATGCATTACATGTTAACAGAACAAGGAAGGAAGAATCATACAAGCAGTGAAGATTCCTTCAGTGCAGCAGCAATAAATAAATGGTCTCTAGTGAGCTTCTTCATTTTCCTAAAAGAAGCAATCGCTGGTATAGGAACTGCATGAACAGAATTACTAGGAATTACATGATAGGATAAATAAAATACCAATACATAAACAACGCTATGGAGAAAAGACAACAATAACTATACAAATAAAAAATAGCAATGACAGCATAGATGCTTCATTCTAGTCACAAAGCAAACAAGAAACAACTTGTTCATATGATGCATGCAGAAATACGTGTTAGTGCATTACTTAGATATTGTTTTCAATGCTTTTAAAATTGATTAAATAACAATTATCATTCTGCCAAAATTTCATCCAGGTTTTCATATAATGAAGTATCTGTTGAATATTATTCTAGAATAAGAACTGCATAGTTAATGTTACTTCATTGCAATGATACTATCATTGCTTATATTATAAATGGTTTAGTCTATATCACGAAAGCATGCTACACCATCGAAGCACCCCTTCAATTAAAATCACTAATCAGCTTTCCTATCATGAACTTTAACAGATGTTGTGAAAAAAATTGCAAATTGCAAATGTAATTAAGCCCAATAGCATTGACAAATATGCTCTCTTTCTCTATCATCTTTCAAAAAGCAGAAGTATGAACATTCATTATCCCGTAACTGGGTAACTCATACATCAGATAATAATAATTGCACATAGGTAATTTGTCACCAGAAATGAATATACGCAATAACCATGCTGACAATGCAACTTTGTTATCAGTACTTCACAACAACAGGTCTTCACGGCTACACATTCATATAAGCAAAAAACAAATTATTCCCCATTTCATACCCAACAAATTCTACTCGGCAATAAACAAATTTATTTGTTATACTTCGATAGAAACTCCCAAATGAACATCTCTAGAACAATAACCCAATAACAGCGCAATGCACAATAAATTCAGGCAATTCACTTTCATATCAAAATATAAAAATACACAAAAAAAAACTTATCACTTACCAAACCCTTCCTTGTTCCGTTTGACGAGACTCAGCATATACTTATCAGTGGGCAGATTTTCATCACTGAAATAATACTCCACCTTCAAAATTCAACACAAACAATTTACTAACTTATCTCAACAATAATAACTTAGGGCAAAATTACAAGCGTCGAAGATAACCAAACATAAACCCTAGAAATGTGAAAACACAAAATTATTAGGTTTTTAAGCAAACCTATCAAACTACAGTTTCAATTTCAAAAGGCTTAATTTAATTCAACAATAATTTTCTCTCAATTTTTTCAACTCATTCGATCAATTCAACTTCACAAGACAGTATCAACAAACGCCAATTACAATTACTAGGTTTTACCTGCTTAATTATCTTGAGCTTGAGATCATCCAATGAAATAACGGTTTCAGCCACATGATCACGTTCCTGACCATCATCAAGCTGATCGAGCTCGTGCTCGTTCTCATGATCGAAATCATGATCAATTTCAATTTCACGTTCATGATCATGCTCTTCATCAGAAATCAGAGCATGAATTTCAGGCTCAGCAACATCATCAACGTCAATAACTGGATCGGGAGTGATGATAACAGAATCACCGAGCGGAGGAGGCGAGGCGGTGGAATCGCCGCCGGCGGTTGGAGCGGTGGCAGTGGCTGGAAGGAGAACCTGTTCGCCGGTTTCCATTGAGGAGAGAGAATGGTCAATTGTGTCTCTCTCTCTCTAGAAAATTCACCACGCTCTTTCTTGTCTGTTCTTTCTCTCTCCGCAGTCTTTCGGTTTCTCAGATCGCGTCATTTTATAGTGGAAACTTGTTTGTGTTTCGCTTCGGTCGCGTACACGCTTCCGAAAATCAACGGATTTTTCCTTCTTTTGGAATATTTTTTACCTCGTTTATTTTTTTCAAATTTAATTCTTTTAATTTTTGAAGGATTTTTTTACTTTTTTGCATGAAGACAATTTAATCAAGTTTGAAGAATTGTTGAAACTGGATTTGAATTCTATTCTACATTTTTTTATATAAATAAATCACTTCTACATATTTGTAATTTGAATCATTACGATGTTAATTGAATTTATTTTCAAACTACAATCAGATTTGTATGATTTTAATCAAACCGTCCAAGTATAATTGCCTTTGGTGGAGAATTTTTAAATCCTAAATTCAAATTTTAGATTTTTCTGGAGTTTTTTTTTTTTTGAAAGAAGATTTTTCTGGAGTTTAATTAGTATGTTACGTCGTTATAATATTATTTTATGCATATATCCTTGTCATATTAATTAAATATGATAATTTATATATTTTCATATTCATTGGTGGAGTATATTAATTTAATTCATTTTTCTATTTTAATTTTTAATATATTCGTGCTCTTTTTGAATTAAATAGCAATAACTTTTGTTTTAAGAAAATGATAAACTTTTTTTTGTCAACCTTTGTGTTCTTAGAGAAAATAGGTCCCAGTAATCTAGAATTCGATCGAAAGATAAGTAAAATATAATCAATAATAATTGTTCTATTCGTAGATTGAAGAGATAATTGTGGTTTCGAATATCCATTCATGAATTATGAATATGTATATTTTTCTTTATGTTTATACCATTTAATTTTTTTATTTTTTTTTGGTGAAAAGATTTTTATACCATTTAAATTAATCACACATTAAAAGCTTACAATTTAAATTAATCACACATTAAAAGCTTACAGTAAATAGTATTATACTGTATTTATCAATGAATTAATTTTCTAAAATACAATATAATTATTTTCCCCTAAAGAAAATAATTATTTTTATAGCCTTTCCATTTTTTTTATAAAGATCACTTTAGTTTTTTTTTTGAAGAGGCTAAAATGAAATATATTACCAAATAAAAGCGTTCTTCCTAGCACAAGGTGTACCAAGGAAGAACAACAAGGTCTGAACAATATTTACATAAGGAAACAAAAGCAGGAGAAGAGATACAAATAGAAAGAAATTATTAGCATATGCCCAACATGGTGAACGGACTAAGCCACCAGCCATGAAAATTGAAGGGAAGAGTTACGTACTTCGCCTTCAACCACATATAAGAGATGAACTTAATCCTATCAATTACGTGAAAAATGGGGCATTCTTTGCCTTTGAACCACTTTAATTGATAAAAAATACAGATCATTATAGCTACAATAGCATTATTCTTATATGCTAATAAGCTTTTAATGATAAAGATCATTTAAGTTTGATCTTATCGTTTGATAAAACATACGCACAAACACGTATGAGTGAAGAGAGAAAAACACTTTTTAAGAGTTTTTATTTAATAATATTGTATAACCATTTTTGGAACAATTGTTTTTTTCTAAAGATTTTTAGAACAATTGTTATTTTTTCATTTCTTTTTAAATATAGCGTGTGTTTGATCCGCTAAAAGATAAATGATAAGACAAGACAACTCAGTTGTGCAGTGTTTGATTTGTAAAACTGTTTCAGTGACTAGATAAATTGGAGGCAAGACAACTCAGTTGTGCAGTGTTTGATTTGTAAAACTGTTTCAGTGACTAGATAAATTGGAGGCAAGAGACATGATAAAAACTGAAATTTTTGTCCTTCACTAAACCACAACAGAACTTTTTGTCTCACACACAAGTTGTATAAAATATCAAAATAGCATTTTGTCCATCAAAAATCGTATAAGACCAAATATTATTCAATATCATAAAAGTCTGTCATGTGTTATTTTGTTTTGTGTTGTTATATCATAAAAGATTGTAAGAGAAATTCAAAGTAAAAACATAATGTGACTATGAAAAAGAATTGTCTCTAAAATAATTCCAAAATAGTTATATAAATATATTTTTTTTAAAGAAAGCATTGTTTAAGAGGTAAGGACAAAGAGAGAAATAATTTTAGTGAAAATAAAAAAGTTGATGATATAATTATAGAAAGACATAATAAATATTAAATAAATAAAAGATATAATTCGATACGATAAAATCTTAATACGACAAATAGAGTGTTTATTATAAGTTTTACCGTTTGTGCTATGGATTTTTTGTTTATGTTTGTGAAAATAAATAAATATTTTCATCAAAAAAGAAAACAAACAAATATTTTATAAAAACATAAATAATGATTTTTTCCGAAAACAAAACGATATTCATTTATTTAAATTGTAAGAAAACATCAAATACAATAACATGAACATCTCTAAAAATGCAAAAAGTGGACCTGTGAACAAACTCATATCACCCAAGTTAAAAGCATACGACGATGAAATGCCTACAAATAATATGATAAAATTTAAATCACCAGAATATTCATGTTTCTGTGATTAACTGAAGTTAATCTTTACATGTGTGGAAATCGCTTATTTAAATTGAAAGAAATGAAAAAAAAGATGCAGAAGGGTGATTTTAGGTCAAAATAAATGACCTAAAATCACCCCTACCTTTAAAATATTGCCTGATATGAAAGACTCAACAATCATTCAAATATTACCCAATTTAAAAAAAAAATAATGTTCATTCAATGGACCGCTTTGATTGGTAAAATAATAACGATCCATTTGACAACCTAATTTTAATTCTATAATGTTTATTAGAGATTTATTTTTCCCACTCTGCCGCCTTCTAGCGCACCCTGCATTTTGGACCAAAATACCCTTTGTCCGGATTATATAATCCGGATAGATTACGGATAATATCTTCCGAAATGTTCAGAAAAGCACACTGCACCATTTCATTTGTGAGACTTGAACATGTTCATGGTGCTAGTCGTTTCGGAAATTATAATACGGACATAATAATGGTATTCCGGATTATAATTTACGAACACCCTGTATTTGAAGTGAGCGGGAAAAATAGTCGTTTTTTTTCTCCGAAAAATGAAATCCGGACTACTAGGTTATATATACTTCTCCAGAACCTAACTGAAGCAGACCACCTTTATCATGAACACTCCCTACACCTCTAAAAAACATCATTTTGGGCAAAATCATGGTTTGGAGCAGCAATCTGGCCATCAAGGGGGGTTAACATCATCATTTTCATCTGAATGCAAAGGTAATGTGTATATAAACCTTCCCCCATTCGTTTTTTAGGCGACTTCCTTTTGATCACGTCATATGATCTGTACTGGCCTGATCCGAAAAATGAATTCCGGACTACATTCATGCATTCCGGATTGCGAAATCTTGAATGCACCAGTACATAAAAAACTGTGTTCATTTTCTGACTATGCTTGACACTGTTTTCAGTTATGGTTGTTCCGGTTGATTCCCCAAATGATGATCCATCCGAGATTGAACATCCTATCGTGTTGCCGATTCTTTTACTTGAAGATGTGCATGGTTCCAGAATTGTCAAATCCGAGAATCTCCCACCACCACCACCGAAACTTGAAATTTCTTTAGGCGATGCGAAAGTAGAGGATGCTCCTCCTTATATTTCTGTTGTTTGTATTGATTAGCGAGAACATTTTACCACTACACAAAAGTTTGCAACACGGAATGATTTGTTGGAGTGGGTTCGAGAGAAAGCTAGGAAGCTCGATTTTTCCACTATTATTGGTAAATCCGATAACGGTGGCAATGGAAGAAGCACATTTGTTACTTTGATATGTGAAAGGGGAGGTTCATACACCGAGTACAAGAGAAAGAGTCGGCGCGAGATAGCTGGTTCGGTTAAATGCGAGTGTTCGTTTCGGCTGAGAGGTTACTTGTTGACTGCTGGTGATTGGAGCCTCAAAGTTGGTGATGGTAAACACAACCATGACATGACCGATGTTTTGAAGGGTCATAAAACCGCCGGTCGTCTATACCCAAATGAACGTGTTCACCTTCAAGAGATGGTGGATTCAAACATTCCTTCGAGGCAAATGCTTACAAACTTACGAAAGAGGAATCGTACCACTTCAACTACTATCAAACACGTTTATAATGCATGTCACATGTATAGGCGGTCCATTAGGGGTACGAGGAATGACATGCAACATCTCTTGAAGTCTTTGGTTGATAATGGTTACGTGTATCATTGTAGAAAATATCGTGATTCTGATGATGTTAGTGATGTTTTTTTTGGCACATCCAAATTCTATCAAGTTGTTTAACATGTTCTCCACCGTGCTTGTGTTGGATTCCACCTATAAGACCAACAAGTATCGTCTTCCATTGCTTGAGTTTGTCGGTAACACCACTACCATGAAAACATTCTCTATTGCTTTTGCTTATATGATGTCTGAGAGGAAGGATAACGTTTATTGGGCTCTTGAGAGGTGTCGTGAGATGTTGCACTCCAAATATCTATATCCTAAAGTAGTTGTCACTGATCGGGACGATGCTTTGATCAATGCTGTGGAAAATGTTTTCGCTAAAGCTACTACTTTGTTGTGCTCATGTGACATTGGACAAAATGTGAGAGCAAAGTGTAAATTGGATTGCAAAGTGAAGGATGTCAAAGACAATAATGGGGAAGTGATCAAGCCTACTTCGGTGGTGAAGACTGTGATGGCTGCATGGTTGGATATTGTGGAGTCTGAAACGGAGGAAGCATATATTGATACTTGGACCCGGTTCAAAGTTGTATGCGCAAAATTTCCAAAGTTTTTGGATTATGTTGAAAAGACAATTTTGGATCCAGTTAAGGACAAGTTTGTAAGGTTTTGGGTTGACAAAAACCTTCATATGAGGAATACTACAACAAACAGAGCTGAATCTGCACACGTTCGGTTGAAAAAGTATCTGAGTAGTAGTATGGGTGATTTAAGTACAAACTGGAAATCCGTTCATAACATGCTAGAGTTGCAACATACCGCAATACATGCTTTGTTTTAGACGAGCATTATCATGCTTGAACATAGGTTCAAAGGAAAGGTGTTGTGGTCTAATTTGATCTGAAACATTTCAAGGGAAGCTTTGCATCATCTCGTAGTGAAGTACAATAAAGCACTTGAAATTGGTACGGATAAATCAAAATGTGGTTGTTTGAGTTTGATCACTTACGGATTACCGTGTGCGTGTATGATTGCTTTGAAGATCAAGAACGGCACCGTCATCTGTTTGGATGAAATTCACACTCACTAGAAGAGGTTGAGGTACGAGTACGAGGTTGATCTGAAGCTTCATAAAGAAGACATCTCTCTATTGCCAGAATGAGATATTCTTCATGTATATTTTTAAAAATCCGTGTTACTTTAACTTCTGCCCAGCAACATGTCTCATACTCCTCCAAGTCAATTCCAAAAAATCTGAAGAAGCCAACACCTGTTAAAGTCCACATACTACACAAAGACCAGATCCCAATTTGGATGCATGACTTTATTGAAAAGGTTACAAATGTACCCGGTCATGACCATTGTGGGTTCCGAGCAGTTGCGGTCCTACGTAACTTGATTGTTGACGATCACCAAATAGTCCGGTACAACCTTTACAAAGAGCTTGTCGGTGTATAAAATGCCCGCTATTGGAGGATGATTAATGATGATAGGCGATATAAAGAGGTCTCATACACTCTATCCTACGACGGTATTGGGAATGCACCAAGGGATAAATGGATGGCCATGCCAGATATGGGTTTCCTCATCGCACAGAAATTCAACCAAACGGTTGTTGTGTTGTCCATTGGGAAATCAGAAACTTATTTCCCTCTATGTGGTCCATCGTCGCCTCCAAGTATCGATCTGTTGATGTGTCTGGCATATGTGAATGACAATCATTTTATGACATTGGATTTGAAGGATGATTGTTTGATTCCTCCCACTTCCGCTCTATGGAGACAATACCATCGAGAGGATGCAGACACCTGGCCTGATAGATATGCCAGTCGGATGACAAATTATAATGAGCTAAGTCGGGCGGCGGGTGTAGAGGTGATAGAAGATGACGAAGAATTGTACATTATTGAAAATCTTGATTCCGATGAGAGGGTTGGTCCTGGTCCTGGTCTTGGTGTGATGGTTGAAGTGGATGATAGTCCCATTGATCTTTCGGCGCCATAGATTAGATATATATCATTAGTTTAGTTGAAATGTATATCATTAGGTGAAATGTGTAATGATATAAATTCAACTCTTTTTTGGTATAATGATATATATAATCATTTTTTGATATAATATTTAAGTTAATTGTCTTTTATACATACATATATAATGATTTATTGAAAAACAATGATAAAAACCACAATGACATGCAAATCTGTTTCAGTTTTGTGTACTGGTGCAATCTGGATTATATAATCTGGACGTGTTCGGATTATATAATCCGGATTGTACTGAGGATAATTTTGAAAAAAAATAGGGCGCGCGAGGAAAGGCATAGGGTGGGAAAAGTAAAACTTTGTTTATTATTGGAGGCTCGAGCGTGACATATCCAATTGTGCCCAGATCTAGATCGGTCAAAGATTTGGGCTTAACTGGTTAGGTTCAATTACAAACCAAGCCTAAAAGCCATATTTGGAAATTTACTCGCAACACACCCCTTCTCCGCGAGGGGGGGTGCTCGGAGTAACTGAGACCTGTTCAAACGAATAGTAACGTCTCTTTCCCATGTTCCTGCGAATATCTCCCCGGCGGTTACACTTCTACTGATTTCGTAATCGTCGGGCACACATGTGCCTTACAACGGCTCTGCATTCACCCACCTTTATAAATAGGAGGCTCTTGGCAGCCTCTAAGGTAGAATCTCTCTCAATCTCCAACCCCTCAGTCTGAACTCTACTGACTTGAGCCTCAGAATGTCTGCAGGTACACACCCTCCATTCGGCCCAACATTCACCGAAAGTACAAACTACCGCTGTGAACCACCGCATTCAACCTAGCACCGACAGTCACTTTCTGGTCAGGTACGAAATCTAATTATTTAAAATTACTGTAACTATCTAATTTAATTCAAACAATTAAATTAGATAATTAAAATAAATTTAAATAACTAGATTTGTACTTCATTTTGAATAAATTTTGACCATACAAAATACAAATCAATAGGACATGCCTCCAATAGAAAATATATAATATTAATATTATCCAATAGAATGAAAGATCTAATTTTTTTTATTTAATCCTTTGTTTTAAACAAATTTTATTAATTCCTTGACACCTGACTTAAATATTTACTCAAATAATAAATCAAGAAGTTTACTAAGAAAACACTTGTCTTTGCAGTGAGTATAATATCTAAAATTAGAGTCTAGAACTGTTAAGGTTATCTCTTGATATAGAGGAGTATTTATAGCATTTTATGGACTTGTTTTTCTGTGAGTTAACCCCCAAGCAACTTGGGCCCAAAGTCACGTTTAGAGCGTCTAGATACTTCTAGAAGGCTTTTGAGGTAGCGCCCTTCGGAGGACGCACCTAGGGCCGTTTGAGCCCTTCTGAAAGGCAATGTGCCCTTAATTATATATTGACGGTCCATAGCCTCCCAAGCATGAGTTTTGGGACAAGGCGAAGTGATGAATTGCAAATTTGTCGCTCCACAGTCCCCTAAGTACGAGACTTGGGACAAAGCGAAGTGATTAATTATGAAATTGATGGTTCACAACCCCCAAGCCCGAGTCTTGGGACAAGGCGAAGTGGTTTGATGGCTTGATCATAGAGCGTGAGCGATGTCTTTCAATGGCGCCTTATCTTTTATAATTTTGATGTAATATTTATTGGGTGATCTTTTCATGGCGCCCTAATACTCTTGTTTGTACCTTAACTTTATTTTTCTGTTATGAATGTGGTACTTTGTATTCTCATTGAGGTTTTATATGGTTGTTTCTCGTTTTTGTTTTCTCTGTACGGTGTATAGTTTCGCCTCTAATGAGGGCGTCATCTCCTTCCCTTTTGAGGAATACTTCTCTACGAGAAGTTTTGCTTGGTCTTTGCATCCCACTTAGGGAAGAATTCTCTACGAGAAGTTTTTTGCCAACCTATTTAGGGAGGAATCCTACGTGAGAAGTTTTTTTCGACATTTTTAGGGAAGACTCCTCTGTGAGAAGTTTTTTGCGACTTTTTTTAGGGAAGACTTTACTATGAAGTTTTTTGCGACCCTTTTTAGGGAAGACCTCGATATGAGGTTTTTTGTGACCCTTTTTAAGGATGGCCTCGCTATGAGTTTTTTGGCAACCTTTTTTAAGGAAGACTCCTCTGTGAGAGGTTTTTTGGATTGTTAGGTTGTTAACACATTGCGTTTAAAATACTAGTCAGAATAGTGAATTTGTAGAAATCACACGAACCACCATAATTTCAGCAAAGTCACCGATAACAAACATAAATTATCAACATTGTAGGGCATTTAGTTTTTCATAGCATATATGAGATTAGACAAATTACTCAACCATTATAGGGCACCTAGTTTCTTATTTTCTACTTTCTAAGGCCGTTTTCAACAACCTAACAAGGCCAACACCATTACCCATATATCAGATATTCTACTTTTATCTTAACCAAATGTTCATGGAATCATTGGATTCAGTTTTCTATCAAATGTGCCACCATGTTGGTAACTAGATAATATACTTTTAATGATAGTGCAATTAGGATTCCAATCTATGTCACTATAAATAAAATTAATTACAAGTGAAAATCATGTGGAATCACTATTAATTTTTAATGCTATCAAATAACTTGGTGGAAAATAACAATTAGATGCCAAGTAGCTCATATATCTGAAATAATGCTCAAAATATAAAAGTTGAAGGAAAGTCAATTATAGCGACACAAAAATATAAATTCACAAAATTTTACTTGGAGGTCACTCAAAGTATAGTAAGTTGGATTTGTTGTAAATATATTCCTATCACTAAAGCTATTATAGATTTGTACCACTGATTTTGTGCAGCATATTCATGAAAAACAAATTCAATCCACATTCATTTCACTTAGGAAATTTGATATGCACATCAGCCACCACATTCCTCTTTACTAGAAGTTTGATTCAATCTTGAGTGAAATAATGAAAACTGATACACTTTGCACATTGAAGATTCACTTTTTGTGCATAAAATTCTACATTTTTAGTCGTATTGTCTGCCATATAGTGACAGAGAAGAAAGAGTCCTTAGTCCTTACCCACTAAGAAGCATGAATGACACAATACAACTACACATTTTCATTCTCATTTTTAATACATCATAAACTATATAAACTTAAAGTGAGTTCACAATACAACAATTTTGGAGAATGTGACTTCACCTACACCCCCCAATTGAAAAGAACCTATTAAGCTTACTAATAACATTTAAATAAATTAAAACATAATGAAACCCCTTTAAACAAGAAACAAAACTAGACCCAAAATTCCAAGTCCAAGTCTTACAAAGCCCAGCCCACGAAGACGATTGGACCCAGCAAACCAAACCCTGACATCATCCACAACAGGCCCACATAGAGAACTCATATCATCACTTCTAGTATTGTAGTAAACACTATAGAATGCAATTCTAGTCATATCAGCCTTGGCAGTGAAATTGAGGTTAGAAATTTGGAATGTAGAATTTGAATTTGGTGTGTAATGAATGTTTTGAGTTTGGTCCCCAGCAAAGGCCATAACAGCAAGAGGTTCCTTGCACTTATCATCAGCATGACCTAATGAAAATGTTAAGGTATATGGTTTGTCAGCTTTGGTTTCAACCATTTGAGATATGATGCCTTCTTTTCCTGAAAGAAGTTCAATGGCTCTCCTTCCTCCTGGAACTGCATAATGATCGGAGTCAATGAAGCGGACAGCTCGGTTTGATTCGACTATCCAACCTGGTAGCGATGAAGTTTCTCCGTCTAGGTTTGTTGGAAGTAGGACACCCATTGAAGTATTACGAAACATCCATGGACCTTCTTCAAAATCACCATTGATTACTGCATTGTCTGCAAATCTCAACATAGCCAAGATTAATTATCATTCCGGAAATGTAACTTTAGTTAAGCTCTAATCAATTTAGTGAGGTTTGTAGCATAAAGTAATGGCTTACAAGTTACAAAACATGTGACTTCTTTTAATAATAGTCACTCTCATAGTTACTTAGTTGATGAGTGGAAATCGATTGTTATCTGGTAGAATAACACTCAATTTCGTCCCTCACAATTTTCTAAGAGTGTGTTTGTATCATGATTTTTTTTTTAAATTAAAAAAAAATTCAAAATGAAGGAATTTTACGAAGTATTTTGTTAAAACAAAATATTGAGTATTTCAAATATCACCTAAAAGGTAAGAATTTGAAATTCCTTCTTTACTTTATACATGTGAATCTCAAATTTGTCTTTATGTGTCAGCAAAATCTACACATTAGTCCCTATTTATTTTTAGAATTTTGCAAATTAGTCCCTGTATTTTAATTTTTTAAAATTGATCCTATATTTTTCATGACGTTTGACGATATTATGCATATCAATTATATCCAAAAAAGTGTAACCATCCTTAAAAAAAAAAAAAGTGTAACCTGTCACATTATTAAACTTGCAAACACATCCAAGTGTATCTTTTAATAGTTATTTTGGTCCTTAAATCTGTTTTTATATAGTCAATTTAGTCATCAAATGTATTTTTTATAGATCAATTTTGTCTATAAAATTACTAACAAAAAAGACACTAAAGACGTGTTTGCAAGTTCGACACATTTAAAGACTACAGTGACAATACCAAAATTGTTGTTTACCCAAAAAATATTATAGCATATCTTATATCTTAGTGCATTAAAAATTTAGAAGACCTTGCTGGAAAACATTAAAAGAGCTCACAAGTATTTTCAGCAAAGTATAAATGCATGGATAGATACATAGATAAACAATAATGTGCATTAAGTTGATAGTATATACCTTTAGGCTTATCAGGAGTGAAAAGCTTCTTAATAGCAATGTTATCAATAATGGGTCCACAAGTAGGGTCATCCTCCATACCAGGGTTCTTAAACACCAACCTGAACACATCCTCATCAGCATTAAAAGAAACCGCGTAAGGGTTCCAACCTTGAACATTATACAATGTCTGCAAATCAATTGTCTGTGATGCAGATGCCACAGACACATTCAGTTGCTCAAGTTGCGCACACGTGCGAGCCGCGCAAAATGTTACAGAGTAAATTGAACCTTTTTCTACTGGTATTTCTTGGCTTATTTCAGCATCGTTACCTAGTCTTATTGCATGTCTACCTTGTGGTACTATGAGAATCATTCCACCTTGTTTTTGCCCTGATTCTACTAGCTCAACTGTGCCGTTTGATTTCCAGTTTGGGACTTCACTTGGTCCTTCTATTATTGCTTCATTTGGGAACCCATTTGATGGACTTACCTCAAAATCTCCATTTGCTACTAATCCTGTAAAATAAAATAATGAAAATTTATGTAAATATTATAGTTGGAGTGTTATTTATTATTTACGTATGGAAAATGTACCGTAATCTTTGGCAATAATTAAGATGATTCGATGACCCAATAGTACTAGTACTAGTCAACTATGGTTCAATTCCAAAATGAGAAAGTAACTTGCAGTAAGGATAAAAACTTAGTTGAAAAGGTTAATAGAACAAGTGAAAAGGACAATATACAGTTATGTACCCCACCCCACCCCACCCCACCCCACCCCAAAACTCAGCCCGATATACGCTGAGTCTTGTTAAATACTCTCTATACTTACCCTTCAAATTCAACTAGTATCTCATAGGTGTGTCATTCAATTTTGAACTCTTTATTTTTGTTGGATAAGCAAAATTTGGAAATAAGTCAAGTCAAAGCGCACCCCAAGTCAATTCTTATTTTTTTTGTCAAGTAGTTTAATGGTTAAACTAACACACTATAAGTATAAGTATAAAAGAGTGGAAAATCTGTGACTCGAACTCTGAGCCCTCAATACACTAATGTCAACAAAATGCCCCAATTAGTGCTACAATTAGACTATCCCTAAAAAAAGGAATTATTTAGACTCCAATAAGAAGGCGACAAAAAAAATGAGAAGGTGCAAAGTTTACCCAAAAAAAGGTGACAAATGTTTGAGTGAAAATTGTATAAATCATGAGCATCCAAAACAATAACTCAATAGCAATTACTAATTCACGCAAGTTGAAGTAACATATACTCCCTCCAGTCACATTTATAAGCAATTTTTTTTTAGATACATCCAATAATTAATGTATCTAACTCATAAATGTGACCGGATACTATAATTATTCAATGTATCTTAAAAATCATTTTTTTACTTATAAATGTGATCAGAGAAAGTATCACAGAAGGTGAAAAAAAGCATCAAGTATAACATGACAATAAAGCAATTGTGACGTGTAAAGGGACCACATTTTCCGCTGAAAAGATTTTCAATGAGTACGAGCCAGCAGCAAAATCATTGTAAGGTTTTGTCCACAAAAACATACCACAAACCAAACCAAATACACATTATGCAATTCAAGCCAATTGTTATAACAATCAACATTTATGTTGAACTAAATATCATCTGTTTTATTGTCATTGCACCTAACCTATAAGGCCATAATAACTATTTCTTTCTAGTTTATTATATATCTGCCCCCTCTTTGAAAGCAATATTGACGCAACATGCCAATAATAGACTACCAATAGTGTAATTTAGATTACCTTATCCAAAGCATGGGCCTCAAAGCCCACATTGGAGTAATAAATTTTGAAACAAAATAAGCAACGTTTCAAAAATGTCTCAATACATGCCACACTGGCATAAGTAGTAAACAAAAAATAGGAACAAAATAAACAAAATAAGCTAGCATTGAAAAATGACATCTCAATGTATTATGGGAAGAAACCAAGAGAAACATGGTGGAGAGATTCCAATGAAGAAAATACGACAAAAATGATGTTGATGGGGAACAAATTGTGGTCTTGTACGATCCACTATGAACCAGAATCCGCGTTGAGCACGTGGGTCCCTACACATGCCCCTCCCTCCTGTTGTAATCTTTTTTCTTTGACCAAAAGTCAATATAAAAACTACTTTTTCTTACCCTTGTTTTTCTTTTATTTAACTTAATATTAGTAATAGAGTATGGGAATAGAGTTTAGGGTTTAATGACCATTCTTTCACATTACTATTAGAGTTTAGGGTTTAATGATACATAAAGGACAATAATGGTAAAAGTGTGTGGAGCTTTGTGTTTCTTTACGGAAAGGTCCTTACACTTTGCTCAGGAATGGAGGGAAAAGGCAAGTGTTTAGAGGCGGGAACAGTGTGTCAATAAGGTAATTTGATCATTTCATATCCCTAGGAGTTGGACTAGGATGTGAAAAAGTCTTTGGTTTGGGACCCATATGCTTACGGCTTACCAACCAAATATGCTTTCTTTCATACATCTCCGATAGCATTTGGGTGACATAAAGTTGGTGACATTGATGATATTGGCCAATCACAATATCACAATGCTTGTGTTTCTCTCTCTTTCACAAGCATTGTGACATTATGATTGACCAATGTCACCAATATCACTCAACTCTATATCACCCAAATGTTACCCTACATCTCTGATCTCTAGTCTCTAGGTATGATTTTCCTCTCTTATTAGTCCTACTATGGCCATCCTATAAGAAGCTACACACTATTTTGATCTGCATGTTTTTTGAGTAAAGTTTTTGGTTCTTGCACTTTATCAATAATTGCAAGATGGCGATGTTTTGCGGAGATTATAGCAGTGGTATTTATTTCTTGAATTATGCTACCACATATCCTAATGACATTGTTTAAAAAATAGTTCTCGTTAACCGGTGCCCTCAGGACAATGGTTAAGGAAACTATAAATAGAAAATTTGTCTTAAAAATATAAGTTTTGACTTTTGATTAAGTAATAATTACACAACTTTTTATATATATAAAAAATTATTTGTTTTGGTTGCTTAATCAATGTCATAAGGGTACTGTTTAACATTCTCCATAAAAAATAGATAAAGGAAAATCTGTCTTGAAAATTAACTCTTATTAAAGTCATAATTACATTACTTTCTATACAAAAATTACTTTCTTTTTAGTTTCTTAAGCAATGCTCTAAGATACTTGTTAGCATTTTTGTCATTTCTTTCAAAAAAAAAAAAAAATAAATTTATATTAAATATTAAAGGAAAAAATGTTAACTATTGTAGTCATATTTAAGCAAAAGTAAACAAATACTTATACATTTAACTAAAAAGTTAGTTAGTTCTATTTAATTGTTTTTTGACAAAAAAAAACATAACTATATTCTCCGAACCACCCTTTCTATTAATTTAATTTTTGATGAGAATATATTTCATAACAATTAATTAAAATATATTTTCTTTTAACAAAATTAAAATGTGGTTTTAAATAACATTAAATATGGACTTATTTTTGTCTTATATTTGAGACAGTATAGAGTAAATGGATAGATATATCACTGTCAAATGCAATTTTGTACCCAAAATCAAGGTGGGTCATATATACAATTAGGACTATAAATTTGGTCATATTAAGAAGGTTAGTTGCATAATATACAAACTATTTTAACCGATTCCAACATCAAATAAATTGAGCAAAAAAATGATTAAATAAACATAAACATTTTAATAACTAAATAAAAAATCATTTAAAGAGCATCAACTAAAAATAGATATAAAACATCCAAGACATTTTTCAAGCAGTACTTAGAAGTACGATATGTCAAACACTACAAACAGTACCAACTTCTCAATTATTTTGTCATTAAAGTATTCTTAATTTTTACTTTCACTCCTTTCCTATGTACAGTTTTTAACTCCACTCCTGATACTTTGGATTGGGAGAAATTAAATTGAAACATAAGTCGGTTGAAAACAAAACAACACAATGAGATGACCAAAAATTTGGATTAGTGTTCAAAATTATGTGTTAATTTGACTTCATATGGAATACAACATTTATAATGATTTTAAGGCTTCACTAATATTAAAACAAAATTCTAAGCTTGAACCTCAAAAATCACTCTTTTCTTTCTATAATTGGATATCCTTAAATTAAACTCTTAGATATGTTACCCCACCCCATACCCAGAAAGCAATTAAAATTATAGCTACTAAAATTACTAGCATTTCATCTTTGTACTATGAAACTAGACCACACAATAGAAATGTAACTGAAAACCCACCAAAATCATAGAATAATACACAAATCATATAACATATGAAAAATAAGCAATTTAGATGTCAGATCTCAGAAAACAAAGAAAGTAAGAAGAGGGACATTACCATCTTCAGCAGTGGTTGTGAGAACCAAATGGAGTAGGATTAGAGACATGAACTTGAAGACCCATTTCACTCTTGTGGAGCTCCAAGCCATTTTTACGCTAAAACAATACTCTTTTTTTTTCTTTTCTCTGTGTACTCTGTTTTTGAGGAACACAAAGGTAAAGAGAGTTGGGAGAGTGAGTATGTCCTTTTATCTAAGATTCTCAGCAGTAGCAGTACTATTACTATGGTCTTTTTCCTCTTTAGCTTAAGTTAAAATCACTTTATTAAAATAAAGTTTGGTTTTATAATTCTTTGATATTTGTCTAAAGTTTGTTGCGATGTACAGTGTGGGGACACAAATTTTTTGTTATTATTTTAGAAAAGAGTGTTAATCAATATTCCTTGTGAATAACTTTTGATTCTTTAATATAAAAGAAAGTGTGATGTTGGCATAAAAAATTTGTTGTATATACATATTGTAAACTTTTTTAATTCTATAACTATTTTTTTTTTGGGCTAAATTACACATTTTTGTCTTAACTTAACTTTAGATAAAGGTTTGATATTTTTTTTAGTAGCTGAATGGTTGGAACTCACACATTTAAAATGTAGAGAAGTGGGGTGTTTGGGTTCGAACTCTCGGCCTCTACATATAATATGCAATATCCCTATCAATTGAGATAAATTCACGAAATAAAGGTTTGATATTTTTTTATTTCATTTTTATTCTTTTGGTCTATCTGAATATGTATTTTCAAGTAAAAAAAAAAATTAATTTTGTATTCTTTTTGGGTGGTTCTCCTTAGCACACCTTGTGCGAGTTAAGCCACTTTTGTTGAGTTATACATTATTTTGACTTCTTCAAAAAAAAAAGTAAATCTAAAATTCATATGTAAATATGAATAAAAGACCATAAATTTAATGATTGAGATGTCGCAAGACAATAAAATCATAGATAAAAGACAAAAATGTTACTTGAAAATAGATATAAAGACCAAAATATGATTTTGCCTTTTTTTGTGTGGAATATTTTTTTTTTTTTGGAATTTATAAAAGATATAAAACCTACGATTCAATTATTATTATTTTTGAGAGAGATTCAATTATTTATTTATTTCCTCAAAAAATAATTATTTATTTGTGAACATTATAGTACAAACAATAATGTTTTTTGAGGGGCAAACTGATTATTTTACGGGTTCTGTGACCCCGGTCTCACGGCAGGCCCACTCCACCGCCGTATGAAGACACCATTTAGTACAGTTTTTTCACATTATTATAGGATAATAAACAATAATAATGATGCACTAGTTAATCTATGTTTATACAGGGGAGAGGATCCACTCTAGTGGAAATTTCCTCATCTTTTCTCCTGTGAAATCATGTTAGCCGTCCATTCCTTTTAATGACTTCTTAATTAATCTTAGCCCTTCATTCATTTTAATGTGTCATTTTCATTTCTCTCCCTCCCTTTTCACTTTCACGTTCTGGCTTCCTCTAGAAATAATAGAAACTGCTTCATCTTCTTCCATAACAAGACAAACCCAGTTAACATTGAACATATCTATATCGACGCCGTCGTCGTGTGCTATCTGTTGACGTTGTCACGTGCTACTATTGTTGGTGTTGTTGTGTGCTCTTTGGTTGACGACGACGTCGCCGTGCTCCATTGATTACCACTGTCGTGCTTCTCTATTGCCATCGCCGTCACCGTTGTCGTTGTCTGATCTACCCCAGTAATCGACGTTGTCTCAAGGTAACAGGTAACATTCTCTCAAATTCATTGTCTCCCTATTGCGTCTTTTCCGTTCTGGTATTTTGTGATATGAGACTCACAAATAACATTTTAGTCATATAATACTAGTGAACTAAAGAAAATTAGATAAGCTAAATCTCTTCATGCATGCATTCTGCATATATCACATATGGAAACTGCTCAAGGAAAATA
>Ga0228710_1002585_pt1 | contig 28588 bp, 9 predicted proteins | sample MedpolnodulmetaG_FD_177995 | JGI IMG/M metagenome (GOLD analysis project Ga0228710, IMG submission 177995) | Root nodule microbial communities from Medicago polymorpha collected in Santa Monica, California, United States - pink nodules | ecosystem: Host-associated > Plants > Roots > Nodule... | reverse complement strand
GAATGGTAATTAAAGAATACATTTTTTTGTTAATATATATCCGGTTGATTTAAAATCAAATCATTTTTACTAATTACATAAATATATATTATAGTTACTATAGTTTTTTTTTTTTTTTAGGGAATAGTTACTATAGTTATACACCTGAGTTGTAAACATAATATTTTTTCACCTAAGTAAAACTTCAATAAATACACTCTGGAGTAAAAAAATGTATAATTTGAAATTGAAGAAAACATTTTAAAATTATTATTCAATATTCGAAATAAACGGTTGTAAAAGAGTTTGTTTTGAAATCCATTGTATCACTTGCATTCTGATGCTAAGAAAAACATAAAAATTGGTTTAATGACATATGCTCGGAAAGTGCACGTGGATGCAAACCTAACTCTATGTGCAGGCATTACAATCTACACAAGACTTAGTTCATATCCCTTAGATAAAAGTTGATGTCTCGCACTTTCTAGATAAACATTTCATTTCCAAATTGCACACCGGAAAAATAATTAAGAACAAAATTAGACCAAAAACATGATGAATAATAGATTTTATATATATTCAGTCAATGCAAAAGTATTGAATTGAAGTCCTAGCTAACTAAACTTAATCCCAACACAAAGAGAGAATTAGTTACCCGTAATTGAAGTAACTAGTAAAAAGATGAAAGAAAGAAGAACATGAACAAGCTTGAATCTAAACTCTAAATGACCTCTTATGATGAAGAACAATTTTTCCCTGTTTTTCTTTCACTAAAACGAGTCTAGGTGTGTAAAGAGTTATACTAAAAACTATTTACGAGTGTATTTATAAGTGGCAGAAAAATGTAGTTTTGCTGGATGAAATGTTGCTTGATAGACTTTTAGCAAGTGTACTAAAAATGCATCGAAGTAATAAAATAAGTTCGTATCCATGAGGACTGTGTTAATCTCAATTTAGCAATAAAGTAAATATTTATGATGTATAAATTATTTTGTTTAGATTTGATTTGATTGCATAAAATTAAATAACATAAAATAAAGATTCGGTTAGAAAATATATATTTGGTTAGAAAATATGAAGAGAGATGAGATCAGGTCTGTCGAATCCTCTAGTGTTTCCCTAATTGGTATACTGCACCTATTCTTATGAATGATTCTCTAGTTCCACGATAGTTAACAAAATAGTCCTAATCAATCCCTTGAGTTAGGACCCTCTTCTCAAACTATAGCCCCTAATTCCTTAGGTGGTCTAATAATCTTTGAAGGTTTTAAGCACGTTAACCTAATATCACTAATAAACGATTATCCATTCCTATACAAACCATGTTTATTAGAACAATTCAATTAGGTCTAAGTCGAAGGTTAGGGACAGTAGTCATTCGTTCTCACGAAATCATGTTTATATTTGATCAGGATATAAAAAGCATTAAGAACAATTGAATTGAATAAGAACTAGATTGTCATTCATAATAAATAGAGTTTCACAGCAACATGGATCAATTAGGGTTACACATATTCATCTCGGACCTAATCTCTGAGAGATTTAGCTACTCATAATCGAGTTTACAAATAGCATAATCAATGAAATAATTAAAACATACATGAACTGAGTAAAGGATGATGAAATCGCCCTTCAAGCAGTCTTCAGGTCTCAAAATTGCACTTTTGCTCTCCAAAATCGTAACCCTTAATTTTGGAATTGGCTTTAGCTTAAATAGAAAATATTTTCTGCGCCTAAAATCGCGACACGCCTCATAAAATCGTGCCACGATTCTGCAAAATCGCGCCACGCCACCAGAAATCGTACCACGATTTCAGTGGCAGAACCAAACCTTCATTCTGGTCACAAAATCGCGCCACGCCACTCAAAATCGCGCCACAATTTCCTATTTCCAGCACTTCCAGAATTTCTGCTTTTCACACCCCTGGTTACCTCATATTGCCTCAGAACTCTATCAAAATGTAAAAATAAGTCCTAAAAATTACGTAATGACAGCATGTCATCATTGCTCGCCCAACAACTTCATGTTTCTTCAGATGGAGAGAAAAGACAGCTCATCTTTCAAAGTCACTAACTGTCATACCTCAATGGGAAAAATGTTGCTCGTCCAATGAAGCTGCTCTTGCTTTTCTCCCTGGAACTCTTTGTCCATGCTCGCTCTCAGCTCACTCCCAGCTCGCCCAACGAAGTATTTGGCTTACAAAAATGCGGACTTCTCTTACTTTGCTCGCTTACAACTTGATATGGCTCGTCCAACTAATTGCCTTGTTTGGTGAGTTCTTCCTTTTGTTCAATCTCGCCCTTGGGAGACTTGTTTGCCTCCCGAACTTTGTTTATCTGAAATATAACGTTACTTCCGAACTTCTAAAATAAAGGAGTCTTAATCATACTCAATCTTATTTAATGAGAACTAATTAGTCATTGCCTTTTCTTATTAACTCGCCCATATTTTCTACTCCCCTTCCTATTCTTTTCATTCTCTTATTAGATTTGAAATAACATTCTTACTTGATTATCTTGTGTTTTTAATCATTTTCTCCCTTCTATTAGATTGAAACCAAGTCTTCCTACTATTTTTCTTAAATTGAAATTCGCTACTTCCTTATTAGATTTAAACTAACTCGCCCACTTCGCTCTTCTTATTTTATATTCCTTCTTTTTCTCCTACTAACTTGAATTTTAACTTGCTTGGTATTTTATTTTCTATATCTTTACTTCCTCCTATGAAGTTGGAACTAAATCTTCTGCTCAATTTTATTCTTCTATGTGGGTCTGACGTTACTAGTCTATTATTTATGTTTTTATTAAACAGTTAGTTCAATTTGCAAAGTAAATGATGCATGAAAGGGGTTCCCAAGAAAGAGAGGTGGGTCACTTGGACCTCTTAAATACCAAGAATTTCCTCACCAGAATCCCTCATATGTGATCTTTTAACAATACTACACTTTACTTCTGCCACGGGTACCTAAAGTAGTCTTTCTTTTATTAACTTGGTCCTATGAGTACACTTTACTCTGACAATAAATTCTCTTCAAATCAAACAGTATATTTTCTCAAAATATATTCGGCTATAAATTTTCTTCAAATCAAACAGTATATTTTCTCAAAATATATTCGGCAATAAATTTTCTTCAAATCAAACAGTTTATTTTCTCAAAATATATTTGGATAAATTTTCTTCAAATCAAACAGTATATTTTCTCAAAATATATTTGGCAAATATTCTATCAAAATATATTGGAAAATAAATTTTCTTCAAATCAAAAATTATATTTTCTCAAAATATATTCGGCAATATTTTCTTAAAATATATGTAATAAAAAAAGAAAGATGAGTAAAACCGTTGTCCATGGCGTTGTTGGCATCGAGAGAAACCATGATGAATCCGCCTGCTCATAAGGATGACTATGATGATGATGATGAATTGAGCTCGTCTTGTTGGTTGGATCTTCCATAGCTAAATAGATCGAAAGTATGTATATCCTTCATTTTCGTGTGATCATGTTCCCTTTGAGATGTGATTTAACCCAGGTTTGAAAAACGACGATGAATTCTTCCTGGCGTTAATGGTGACGACATGCGATGAGGAATCGATAGCACCTGGTGATTGGAAAGATCGATCACTTCGAGGGAGTTTGATGTTTGATCATTTGATGGCTTCGTAGGAAAATTGAAGCCGAAGCTGGTTTGATATTCGTCAGCTCCTCTCTTTTGAGATCGACGGTAGGTTCTTAGGTTTATGAGTGTGGTCTAGGTTAGTTTTACTATTTTCCACAGACGGCGCCAATTGTACTTGCAAAAGTACAATAATAGAATCTAGGGTTTGGACTGTTTATGTGATGCCTTGAGAATGCTCTCAAGAGCGGTATTTATAGCCCTTTGTGGGCTTGTATTTATGTGACTTAGGCTCCAAGTAACTTGGGCCCTAAGTCGGTTCCAAGGGTTTCTAGATGTTTTTAGAAGCATTGGAGGCGGCGCCCATGGGAGGGCACGCCTTAGGGCACTCAGGTCCTTCTGGAGGGAGTCGGGGCCCTTTTAGAGGGATACCAGTCCTTAGAAGTATATTTGGCAGTCCAGCCTTGTACCCAGGTTCATTATAACTGTGTAAATCTAGTAAAAAAAAATCTAAAAAATGTGATGAAAACTAGATAATAGCAATTTACTGGCCTAAAACTATAATTGTTATGTATTTACAATAATTTGAGAGTTTTTACCTAAATTACATGCAAAACAAGTTAACAAATACTATAAAAATTAACGTGATATTGACACTTATGAGATACCTTGCTGCACTTTCTGGATAGTCAAAACTCGTAATTATGATGGATTAGTAAAATAATACAAATAAAAATTCATTGTTTTAAATAAAGCAGTTGGAATCAACATTAAAATAATTGGTGGATAGTTTTTTATAAACTATAAATTCATTTAAGCAATTGACATTAATATAGTGAGGAAAATACTACAAAAATCATACTAACATATAATAGAAATGGAAATGTTAAAGAGTGACGTTAAGACATTAATTGAAAAAATAAAAATAAAAATATTATATTGGAAAATGGTGACAAGTGATGAATTTAACTTTTTCAAAGTTAAAAATATTGTTAAATTCAATACAAACTATTACTTCTGATTTTCTTAACAAGTATCGTTAACTTATAAAAGTCAAATTTTATATCTACTCGACTAATGACAAATACATATACCAACGCATACTCGACTAATGGCAAATACATATACCAACGCATTTTGGCCCTTTGACTTTGTTACAATTTGTTCCTATCTATTTGCTTCACGTTATAAAAAATAACCATTTCGTTAAGAATCACTATTACCTCTCCTATCACTCTCACTTGTATTGATACAAGAAATCAACATAATCAAGATTGAGATGCAAAATAAACATAATAGTAAGACATATTTCCTGGGTCTCGAATTCTAAGCAAAAATAGTTGGGAAATTTTTTTAATGTAATTGCTTTAAAATATATAGATCAAATACATCAACTTTATTTTGTTGAAATAAGCTTTTAATTTGTGGTAAAACACAAAGTGAATTATGAAACCAAATTGAAAGAACAAGAAGAGAGAAAACTGGGATTAGGAAGGAAAAGAGAGATTATTGAAATGTAAATTTATTGAATGGAGAAAGATGTCTATAAGTGTTCTCTTTTTTTTTTTTTGTCAGGTAGTGGCTAAAATTCATCTTATAAGGTGAATAAGTGGGGTGTCCGGAGTTTGAACTCCAACCTCTGCATATAATAATGCATTGTCCTACCAATTGAGCTATACTCACTAACTAACCATGGTTACTTGACTACCAAATAAACCTTACGATCAAATTAATTTCCAACTAACTAACTCAATCTTACTCACCAACTTCTAACTAGTTACTAACTTCTAATAAACTCATGTTAATTGTATATGCATCATAACAACTTTACATTAGATTAACGAACCAACGCATCATGTGATGTTCCTCTGTGTTAATCCTCTGTAGCATATGATCCTTTAGACATCTGGTAACTTTTTGGACCTCTAGAATGAATTATTTTAATTTCAAACATGTTTGACGAATATTTACTTATAATTTGAGACAGAAAGAACACGTCAATAAATAATAAAAGTAACAAGACACATGTCAGAAAATAAAAGGAGGTGGTGGTACGTGGTTGTTTTTTGCATGTGGTCGTGTTTTGTTGCCAGAAAGTCTTTCACAAATGTATCATTCTTTAGACCCAAAGACAAAATACCTCAGTCAATAATATACTAATTCTATACAACGCACTTACTTTTTTTTTTTTGTCAAGTAGTTTAGTGGTCAGAGCTCATACAATTTAATTGTGGAGAAATAGAACGTCTGGATTTCGAACTCCGGCCCTGCATATAATATACAATATCTCTACCAACTGAGCTAAACTAACGAGGATTTAAGACACTTACTTTATCATTTGAAAAATTGGATCTCACGAAAATTATGGAACCTTCCTAGTTTTGTATGATGAATTTGAATTTGAATTAATAAACAACTTTACGTTAGAAAATATGTGTTAGGGATATAGTATTATTTCTTTTGATATCATAGTGAGATAAGTACAAAGTGAATTGTTGGTGGCTTAACTAGGAATCAAATCTCTTTTCTTTTTTTTTTCTTTTTCCGGAAAACACTTGTTTGAATGGCCTTCAACTACTAAGAACGCTTGTGATGTTGTCACTATCAATAAATTCGCGATGTTAAGTATTATCCTTCATTCAAAAGATGATAGTTCAATTTACATAGATGATTGTTGTTTAGGTCCCCATGTTGCCAAAGCTGGGGAAAAAAAGTCGATCGGAACGTGTGTTCCAATTATATTTCATTTGTGCCATCGAAAATTATCTTCCGATGTATGAGGGGGCATTTTGCAGCATTATGAGTATGAAAGAAGGAACTTTTCCAGCCTAAAAACCACTTTGGCAATAAACATTCTAAACAAAACATAGTTTTTTAATGTCCAAATGTGTATTTTAAGGTAAAGTTGCTTTAATGAAGAAAATGATGAAACTTGAACGTTAAGTGGGATCCATTTGAACACCTGGGAATACCCTGAAATATTAAATCCTTTCATTTTAATAAATATATTTAAATTAAACAGCCAATTGTAATATTAAAATAAGTGGAATGTCTTGATAATTTTACATGTAATCCCTAATTAGCATATTCTGCCCATGTTTAAAAAAGCATGAGTATAAAAAAGTACCCAAGATCTCTAACTCTAGAGGCACATAGTTGCTTGATTCAACACTTGTTTGAATTCTCATTTTTATATTCACCCCTCAACTAAAACTTTTGTTCTTTCTTGGTTTGGATGATCATTTTCTGAATGTGTGAAATATTGGATGAATGTTCCATGACAATTGTCGAGGATTTCTTTACGAAGGCCTGGATATTTGCCGGAAATCATTCAGATTTGTGCAGAAAACCGTTGGACGAATCTACCTCGAGTTAAGCAGCAGATACAAACCTAACATAAAAATAAATACAGATACAATGTCAAGTTAAACTGGTAACTGCTATACATATAGTCCTAGTTTAGGCGTCATAATCCCGGTTTGGAAATAAAGAAAAGAAAATATTTGTCTTCATATCTTATCAATTTGAGTTGGTCTACGGAAAACACATATATAATGACTTCTAATGAATGAACAAAACAAAATATAAAGGTTTATTGAAAGAGGACCATGACCAAACTCTTGTTTGCTCGTCAAATGGGTGGCAATGATGCTCCATTTGTGGATGTATCAGATATAGGATGAATGTGTTATGGCTACTGTCGAAGGTCTCTATAAAATCCTGGATGTTCCCGCCATCATACACATTTGTGGGGGAAAACCATAGGACAAATATACCTCAGGTTGAGAAACACAAACTTAACATAAAAATTTGATTAGTAGAAATACTGTGTCAAGTTTGATGATGTTTGTTTTTTTATAATCGAACAAAGTAGTAAGGAGAAGCAAAAAATAGTCAGGTGTGGATGAGATTTTAAGACACTAACAATGAGTTGGTCAATGTTAGCTAACAGACTACAATGATATTTCTATTATCTGGATGATTTAGGAACAGATAAAACAAAAATTGGCTTCTAAATTATTAGAACTTACTGCATGAGAATTTTCTAAAAGTGCATAGGGAGTACACATGATAAAAGCCTAACTAACTGACAACCAACTTGTCAGGCAAGCTATTTTAGTATAATAGTCTCGAGCTGATAAATAGAGTGAATATAAGAAAACAATTATTCATGTGACAAGATGCGACAAATTTAAGACTCAAAAATAATTTTAAGGCCAAATCTGAAAGATCCTTCCCAACATAGAATATGCTAAAATCACATATACTTTCACAAAAAAGAGGATTTGTATGAACTAAGGGAGGGGGGAAATGGTGTAACAGTTGTAGTGTAGGGAAGGGAAGGCTTCAAAACAAATCTCTTGTACCTAGAAAGGACTTGGGCAAGCATGGATTCGGAAAGAATAAAATATCTCCATTCACTAGCTCAGCCACACACCAACGCTGTGAGATTGAAATTGAATTATTTTATCAATCACTTCATGAGCCACATCTATTACTGTCTCTAGAGGCCATTATTTTCATTTGGGATTTAACATGGCAATGTTACATAAACTTTTGCAACATTAATAAAAAAACTTGGAAAGAAAGATATAACATATAAGCATTGGACCATGCACATAGTGAAAGGAATAAAGCTAAAAACCAATCAAAGGAAACTTACGCCACTGCTGCTGCTGCAATCTTGGTGCAGGCCATCAATCACACTTGAAACCATTGACAGATCTGCGAACAAGATAAAATAATTCAAAAACAAAGAGAGTAATAAATAAATAAAAGCATTTGCCTTCAATTTGAGGTGATGTTTAAAAAACAGAATGGCTTCTATGTAGGAATGCATGCAAACACAAAATAAAGGTTTATAGAAAGGGGACATGATTAACAAGTGGTGAATTGCAAAAAAGAAGTATTTCAGAGACTCACCAGGACAAGATACTCAAGTGATCAATTCGTTGTCGATAATTATGGAGGAAATTTCAGCAATCTTACGCCACTCTTTTCCTTGCTTCCTCTGCAAACTTGCTACCAATAATGGACAACTAGTGATGCTTAGTACAGAAAGAGAGGAAGGAAATCCCACTTTTGGCAACGACTTGAGTTTGGGAGCAATAACAATCTCAAGATTTTGGAGAGAAGTGAGATGTTGAAGCCACTTCCCGTCAATGCTTGTATCATTAAAACCACAGATGCATAGTGTCACAAGCGATGCAGGTAGTAATGGCCGCATCAACATGTTCACAGTATCATTGCCGTTAATTCGCAACACTGAAAGACATGTAAGATGTTCCCAAGTTGGCTCAATGTTCTGTATAATCCCTCCAACAGAACCAACAGTCAGTTCCTGTAAACTGATAGGCAAATCATCTATGTCAAAGGATTGAAGAGTTGGCAGATTATCAATTTCCATTTCTTGAAGGCCTGTTAGACTGTTCATTTCTTCTGGGAGTGAATGAAGCTTCTCACATTTCCACAGTGCAATATAAACAAGGTTTGGAGTTGCCAATCCACCTGAGGGAAATGACTCCAGTTCATTACAGTCCCATATTTTAATGCTTCTAAGAAATGAAAGACTCTTTTCCGACGCGTCTTCTGCAATTAATATCGATTTCATATTTTTACAACCCTCAATAAACAGTCTCTCGAGGACAGGGAGAGCGCCCAAGGTAAATGATATCATTGAGGGTCGCAAATGTTCAAGTACAACACTATGAATTTGTGAATCTGAAAAAGTACTACCACAATCCCATTCTAAAGCTAACTCATCTATTTGTTCTTTCATCTTCATATTGGCTAGAGAAGCTTCAAAGGGGTCATTAACATTTTGCAACTGTGAAATGGAAAGTTTTCCATGTAGGTGGGGAAATTTTCCTAGCTCTACAATCTTCATCCCACCATTATGTTTACTGACAGCAAAGTCAGATAAAGTTTGGAGATTTTTTAGTCTGGCTATTTGTACGGGCATCTCCCTCAATGCAGTGTCACTAACATCAAGGTGGCGTAGATTTACCAATTTTCCCATGTCCTCTGGCAATTCAGTGAGCTTTTTACAGCCAGACAGGTGCAAGAACAGCAGATTGTAAAGCTTGCATGTTTCATAAGGCAATCTTTCAATATTAGTGTGAGAAAGATTTAAGTACCGCAGGTATAACAAATTTCCAATTGAGTTGGGAACCTCGGTGATACTCTTGTAGTTTGACAAAGACAACCCACGTAACTGTTCCATTGTTGGCAGCAATTCATGTACCACCTTGTTCGATAATGAACATAGAGGCTGTTTTTCTTGTAGTGGTAATGCTAGAAAGGTTCGTGTAGATTTGACTCCAGGCAGTTTATCAAATTTTTTAAATGAGTCGTATAACCCCCTGTTGTATGACAAATTATGTGCTTCATTTAGGTTGTGTCCTTCCAACCCGATACAAGATGGAAACGAAACCATTGTAGCTAAATCATGGAAGAGGTCATGCATTTCAAAGTTTTCTTCCTCACCATCAATATATCGTCGTTGTATCAACGAACTTGACACTAGTACATCAAAGTATTCTTCTCCAACTTCTTCCCAACTTTTCTGAGTTGTGGAAGATTCCACTAAGCCTTCTGCAATCCACAACTGAACTACCATCTTTTTTTCTAATATGGACTTCTTCGGAAAAATTGAACAAAATCCAAAGCATCGCTTTAAAGGAGCTGAAAGAAAATCGTAGCTCAATTCTAGGGCAGGGCGGAGCTCATAATTTGTCAATTCCCGAAAGCGATTTTCTACCACATAATTCCAATAATCTGGGAAAAATTCAGTGCGGATAAGAGTCCCAATTGCTAGTGCAATTAATGATGGTAATCCACCACATTTTTTGGCAATTTCCCTGCCAATTTCTTCTAGACTGGATTGTTGTTGGTAGTTACATACTCCAAATGCATGTTTTACAAATAAAGACCGGCAATCTTCACTTTCCATAGGTCTCAAATAGTGGACAGAAAGAAAGGTTTGCATGGATAGTGCAACTCTATCATCTCGTGTAGTGATGATGATCCTACTTCCCGTTTCCCCATCATTAAAGATGTCCATCAGATATATCCAATCGACAGGTTTTGCATCCCACACATCATCCAGTACAAGCAAACAATTTGTAGTGCTTAAAATTTGTTGCAATGTCACTAATAGAAGATCCCAGTAAATGGTAGTCCCATCACTAGTGTCATTTGTTAGAGTGTTGAAATTTTGAAGATGTTGAGAATTCAGATTATCACTACCAACTGTTTGTGAAGTAATAGATTCAAGAATGGTTTCCAAAAAGTTGGAAATATTAAAATCTTTTGAGATATATACCCAAACTTTTAACTCGAATTTCTCCTTAACTTCGGGATCATTGTAAAGGACTTTGGCAAGGGTTGTTTTGCCAATGCCTCCCATACCCACAATAGAAATAACTCTTATTTGACTATCACCATCATTAGACAATAAAAGATCTTTAAGTTTCTTTATATCACTGTCTCTTCCATAAATAGAAGACTCGTCAACCACAACAGAACTTGCAGGAGTTTCATGCCAAACACTTCTGGATTTGTAAACACCTAATCCACTTGGTGGTTCTCTTGAACTTAAGCCTTCTAATCTTTCAACCAATTTTTGCAGTTTAGAATTAATCACTTCGTTAAAACGTTTGAAACGAGAAGAAAGATTTTTCAGCACCTGAGCAGTAGGAGTTTGGTTTCCACACTGAAACAAATCGATTTCGTCAAACAAATTGGAAACTTCAAAGACAAGATATCTCATATCCATCCATTCCATGATACTTGTATAGATGATCTGTTTCTTCTCAGCATAAAGAAGTATAGATTGAAGACCCAGCAGTGTTATCTGCAGCTTTTCCAAGAGTGCAACGTCAAGCTTTATGCTCCTAAAGAAATCCACGAACTCGCCATGATCAATCTTTTCTAACAAAACATCCAGAGAATCGGATAGGAGTACCGGTGAACTCAAGCGTTCTAATCTTTCAATTAATTTTTGCATTTTAGAATTAATCACCGTGTTAAACCGTTTGAAAGGAGAAGATAGATTTTTCAGCACCTGAGAAGTAACAGTTCGTGTTTGATACTCGGCTTCCACTTTGCAGCACAATGCCTCAGTGTTGATTTCGTCAAACAAATTTTCAACTTGAAAGACAACATCTCTCAGCATTTCAAACAATTCCTTCACGGTTGGATTTGTCACCCTTTTATCCTTAGCATAATCAAGTGTAGGTTGAACACTCAACATGTTTTCTTCAGCCTTTTCAAGAGTGAAAAGTCCAACAGCTTCGTGCTCCGGAACATGCTCACGAACTCAGCAGAATCAATCTTCTTCAATAACACCTCCACAGAAGCTGAGAGGAGTGTTTCTCCAACAATAGCCTCCATTAGTTGCTTGGTTTGATTTGTAAGAAGAAGAATAGCTTCAGAAGAAATCAAAATAAAATGCAAGAATTGCTTGGTGTATAAGAAACTCTGATCCTCTTTCATTTTTTGTAAGTCTTCATTTCGCAAGTCAATGGATGGTTGACCCCACAAACATGTGGATTACAAACAGGGGTTGCCAAAAATATCTTTACAAGTGACTATCCCCACACCAGTCAAATACGGATACGATATGGCACCCATACGTCGATACCGGAAAATTTGAAAATTCAAGATACGATATGACCGAGATACTTTAATAAAAAATAAAATTTAAAATTAAATATCTAAATGCACAACATACAAATATAAGTAATACTCCCCTCAAAAAAATAAATATAAGGAATAGTCCCCTCAAAAAAATATAAGTAATATCGATAATAAAGAAGGTGACATTAGTAAATTACATATATTAACATCATTGCTTAATTAATTAAATTTTAAAAAAAAAAAACTTAGTCGATTAAATATATCCGAAAGAAAGAACAAAAAAAAAATCATCCCTAAAAGAACATCATTACCTAATGTATATATGATAAGGTTTTTCATCATTGTTATTTTTTTTTAAAGAATAAAAAGAAATTAGAAAAATAATTTGTGCCCTAAGAGTTGTGCACGGTCGTGCACCTAGGCAGCACGACCCGTGCTGAACTTACTGCCAAAAGCCCTTTTTTTCTTTGTTGAGCACGAGCACGGTCGTACCCCATGTGCAACATGGTAGAACTTTGTTTTTCTTCGCGTTTTGAGTTCTAAAAGCGAAAATTAAGGTTTCGTAGTACTGTACTTAGGTAAGGGAAGTGTGTTTGGGTGTTTTAGCAGTGCTACTTTTAAAGAAAGGGTGAGTCTAACATGGATATTAGATTGAGGGGTATAAGATTAATATAAACGAATAATATGGTGATGTTGTTTATGACAATGGTGTGATAATCCTTTTTAATGATGTTGAATTTTAGTGGGATAAATCTCGTTAATGATTTTGAATTTTGGTGAGATAATTCTTGTTAATGATATTGAATTTTCATGAGATAAACCTTATTTATGGTGTTGATATTTGGTAAGACATACATAGTATAATGGTGATGAAATACTGGTGAGATATATGTTGAATATTGGTGAGAAAAATCATGTTTATGGTGTTGATTACTGGTGAAGAATTGTTGTGTATCTATATTGGTGAGTTTCCTCATGCATTATATCATTATTATGGAATTTGGTGAGATTAGTGAGTGTATGCTCCATAACATAACTCTGACATGCAATATTGATGAGTAGAATTGCTACCGCATGCATGTAGGTAATATAAATAAATTATTGTCAAACACATCTCGCATTACATTGTCTTATTCATTTGGCATATAAATAAATTATTGGAGAAAATAATAGAGCTTTGATGTATGGCGCATTCAACCTACACTTAGCAACAACATAAAAAACTATAAGGATTGTCGAGAAGAGCACCAATGGTATGTTGGGGCTAGAAGGATTGCTCACAAATCACATTCTTAGTAACTTTGAGGAGAATTAAACCATTCAAGCAAGAGCATTGCTATTTACGGCGAGACAATTTATCACAAATTACTCACGAAACGAATCAGTAATTAACCAATCAAAACTCTTTTTTTCCGGAAATCACGGCAGGTATAGGGGGTAAGAGTTTTAACCCTTCAACTACTAAGAACGCCCTTGATGTTGTCGCGATCAATAAATTCGCGATGTTAAGCATTATCTTCATTCAAATGATGATAGTTCAATTTACATAGATGATTTCTGTTTAAGCCCCCATGTTGCTCAAGCTGGGGGAAAAAAAGTCCATTCGAACTTAGAATCCAAAAGATTTTAGTAGAAAAAGACCGATCAGAACGTGTGTTTCAATTATACTTGAGCCAACGAAAGTTATCTTCCAATATATGAGGGGGCTTTTTGCAGCATTCTGCGTATAAAAGGAAGAACTTTTTCCAGCTAAAAACCACTTTAGCAATAAACATTCGAAACAAAACATAGTTTCTTAATGTTTAAAGGTGTATTTTAAGGTAAAGTTGCTTTAAAGGAAATGATGAAACTTGAAGGTTAAGTGGAATCCATTTGAACACTTGGGAATATCCTGCACAAGGGGAGGGAATATCCTGCACGGTGTGGTATCTTCATTATTTGAAAGTAAAATAAAATGGATAACTTTTGAAAAAAGAGAAGTTGAAAAAAAATGCCAAAAAGAGGGTGGGAATATACACCCTAAGATTCAACAATAAATACATAATCCAAAGCCATACTAAACTAGGAACATCAAATAATCCCAAAAGCACACAATAAATTTTCAAGTATACAATTCCTGATTCAGAAAAATATTTTGACAAACATTTGAGATCAAGAGAAATAAAAAGAAAAAATAAATAAACAAGATGGACATCTAAGCCACTACTGAGATACAAAATGGAATATGCAATTTGTCATTGGTTTTACATTGGTAATAAAATAGTTGGTGGCTCAAAAACACTAAGGGGATTGTTTGGCATCAAACAAACAGGTAAACCTGGTCCATAGAACTCTACTCAACATTCACAGCCGGTGGATCTCTGTTGTCGTCCACCATTTCCGACATCGATTGTGTCGGGCAGATACCTGGCATAATCAACAAACACCACGCGTGAGCCTTTTGATCATGGTTATCAAATCGAGATTCAAACTGTGAATTGCAAGACATACTTTTGAAACACTGAATTGAATCTTATTATGAACTGTAAGATACATTATCAATAAAAGATATGACATTTTAAAGTAAATACAAGACATGTTATATAGAAAAATTATAAGCTAATATATCATCTACCAAGCTAGAATAATTCAAGATTCTAAGTAATAGATCAAATGACAAGAAAAATGCCTCGCTAAACAAAATCACCCAAAAAAAAAGGCTGGTATCATAATGAATCGAGACTCAAAATGAGATTCATGTTCAAAAGCGATACACACTACTCACTAGATATTTGTATCGAATGGATTTAGTTATTATTGAATCGAGATACGAGTCGGTCACATGTACTGTAAGATACCAATAAACATTTTTTAAATGAGTAAATATGAACCTTTGAAAGTAAGAAAATGAAAATAATATAATCTAACGAATAAGGATTTAGTTCCGCTATCCCAACAGTTAATGAGAAATTGAGAATATCAATGATTGGTATTCAAACACATCCATGATTTGTTAAACATATGCCCGTAAAATCAATAATTGATTTTCTCATCAATGATTTAGATTACTTACTTAACACTATGAAGTAAATCTCTCATTTTAGAGGTGTCAAATTCAATGAATAATGACATGCATAAAGAAAACATGGTTGAAGAAAACTCACATTTCTTCTTCAGGTTCATTCTTGAGTGCATTTTTTGCTATACACTGGAAAGCAGCTTCAACATTAAACCCTTCTTTTGCGGAGGTCTCAAAGTATGGTATGTTTCCCTTTGAAGCACACCATGCCTTTGCTTTCTTCTCAGAAACCTGCAAAAGAAGATAGTAATGAATCAAACAAACCCTTATTTGCGGCATATAATTGGACTTGATTTTCATACAAGTCAATATGCAATTATGCCATTGGAAGAGGAGTAACTTACAACTCTGCTATTCCCACCATCAACGTCTATTTTGTTTCCCAATACAACAAATGGGAAGTTTTCAGGGTCAGATGGACTAGCCTGAAAATCAAATCAAATCAAATACATGCAAGAGTTTCTCAATGTTCTTTAATAAAAGAGATATCGAGATAAAACAAAGACTGTTATTAATGATTAAACAAAGTTACCTGAATGAGAAATTCTTCTCTCCAATGGTTAAGGTTCTCAAAAGATTTCATGACATTTACATCATAAACAAGGACGCAGCAATCAGCACCTCGGTAGAAAGCCACACCAAGACTCTGAAACCGCTCTTGACCAGCAGTATCCCAAATCTGTGTATACAATAATTACAAGTATACGTTATTTACATCAGAGAATATCTCCATCTTAGACAATTATTAATTTACAACATGCACTAAATTTGAGAATATCATGGCAAAAAAGATACTGCCATACATACACATTGATCTTTCATCAAGTAGAAAGTGAACTAACCACAATCATCATCAAATATCATGCACAATGAAAATCATTTTATAGTTCATACGGCATAAAACCATTGATTTCACAACAAATAACTAGGATACTTTGTTTCCTTTCCAAATTTTAATTTTATAACCTTTCACTTGACCTAACTTTGACAATAATCAGTTAGTATTGACCACAAATTGAAATTTGAGAATTTTCCCGTCAAAGCAACCGAGGTTAACAAAGTTCATAATTCACTTCATGAAATCTGAAGAACAACCATTTTTGTAAGTTGTAACAACTATCTATAAATAAAAACATATCAGCAAAATTTGAAACAGCAAAGAAACTAATCAGTTTGTTAGGAACTCAAAAAAGACCAAACAATTTGTTATTTCAACTTCAGAAACTCGAGAGCTTCCAGCTAGAAGCAATATACAAAACTGGACTTGGATCCGCAGCAGATTGTCTTAAACGGAAGAGGATCTGAACCATTTCCATTGAGGACCGAATCCATCCTTTCGCAGCAGCGCTTAAGGCAGTGAAGGAGAACATTCCTAGAGTTGTGATGGGGTGGCTGACTAAATTCGAGTACGAGGAGTAACCAAAAACTCAAAGTACGGGGTTAACGAGATAGGGATTTGGGATCAATTGACTTGTTTGAAGACAGGATGCTAACTAGAGAGAATGCATTTCCAAAAAGACCGGAAAACAATGTTTCAACTTTTTATTAGAATTTTAAAAAATATTCAATCTATTTTTAGATTCATTTTACGAAACTTCCATAACGTCACTTTATTTTACCCGCGGAAATGGAAACAAGATCAAGTAGAAAACGGGCTCTCATGTTTTGTCTATGCTAAAGTTCACCTTAGATTACATACAAAGTGATGATAAATTGATCAAAATAACAGATTTTATATCACAAAACTGCACAAACTTTTATCCTAAAAATGAAAGTACGTTCTCCTGTCTCTCACCTGCAATGTGAACAACCTGTCTTCAAATTGAACTTCCTTGGTGAGAAAATCAGCACCAATGGTAGCCTTGTACTGATTACTAAATTTCCGATTCACATACCTAAATGCAAATGGAAAAAATAACAATTATGACAATACAAATCAATAAAAAAATGTCAAAACTCAAAACATTTCAACAAAATATTAAAGAAAACTAAAATCTAAGATTCGGACTTACTGATTCATCAATGATGTTTTACCAACCCTGCAAAAGAAATTAAAAAAAATGTCAATTAACAAATATAGCTTGGTTAATAACTCTTAACAACAAAATTGCATCTACAATTGATACGAAGAAATCTAAGAGTTGGAAAATTATAAATCTATTGAATCTATAACTATTTTTCCATTTTTCATCAAATTAAAAAAGGTTTCTTTTGACAAGAAAGTTTCATATTTTCAAGAATCTAAACATGATCATTAATAATTTCTCTTCAATAAAAAAATCCATCAAATTTTGTTAAATTTGAATTAAAAAAGTAAAATTTAAGATTAAATGCAACAACCCTTTTCTTTTTTCAATCAATTAAGTGATATAACTGGTTTGATGATTAAATTCAAAACTAAAAATTGGAAGAAAAAATTGAAAAAGAAGAAGAAGCATACCCACTATCACCGAGGATAATGACTTTTAACAACATGCGGCGTCGAGAAGCCATTGAAAATCAAAATCTTGATCGAAGAAGAAGAAGAAGATTGGAACACAGGGAATTGTGATGTGGTTGAGATTTCTGCGAAACAAAAGTGAGTTTTGAAAGACAGATGGAGGAACACGAGTGAAATGTACTTACCTACGAAACAAAAAATGCCAACCATGATGGTGTTCCAATTACTCTTGCTATTTCCCATTTTACCCCCACTAGTTTCTTTTGGTTTTAACACGTGCGCAAGTAATTCCATAGACTAATCCCTCCTACTAAAGACATTTGAGTTTCTTGACCCAAAAAAAAAGGACATTTGAGTTTGAAATGATTTTGAGGCAAAAAGCCATCTCATTTAATAATAAGCGATTTGGTTCGACTTGGATGGCTATATAAAAAAGAAAATTTGATCTAATCTAATCAAAAAATATACGTAGTTTAATTTGGATTGGTTTTTGGATATCCAAAATGCAAAACGAAATTTTATGTGTATAATGGTCATTTTGCAAAATTTAATTTAATTGTTTTAATTTTTAAAATTAATTATGGATAATGATCATCAAAATGCAACAAATTTTCATGGATAGCTATGAAATTAATCAATTTGTTAAAAAAAATTACGGATAACGATCATCACAAGTGTAACAAATATTTCATGGATAACTATAGTATCAATTTATTTGTTTTTTAAAATATGACTTAAAAATAAATATTATGGAATTATCCATGATATAACAAAGGGAACAAATTTCCACGCATTCCCTAAAAAAATAAAAATCCACGCATGTTTATTTTTTGGATGCAAAATTAATAAGTCTTTGGAATACTTTTAAAACATTATTTGTCTTTTAATTAAAAACAAAAGGATGTAGCCAATTATTTTTTCTCTAAAAAAAATTGTAACTAATTTGCACTTCCACAGATAGGTGGATATAACAAATTTATTTGTTTTTTGGATGCAAAATTAACAAGTCTTTGGAATACATTTAATTCTTAAGGAAAAGAAGGCTCTCTTTTCACGTCCATGGGGAATTGTGGGAGGTGTTTCTCAACTTCTCAAATGTTCAAGGAGATCCAAGCTTCAGACATAGCAAAGACGAATTATTGGTGAAGTGATTCAAAGGATCGCATGGAAGCTTAAGTTTCGAAGATCTAGAGGCTCTCCAATTTCAAGAGGATTTGAAGATTGGTGGTAGTGTAGTTGCTTAGGGTTGAAGATTAGGGAATCAAAGGATTCTTTTGTAATCATAACAATTTGTAAACATTTTTTTTAACCTTGTGGAAGTCCTTGATATAGGCGTTTTCTATCAAGAAGAATGAACTTACCCTTAGCGAGGACAAACAAGGGGAACCACTATAAATCGCGGTGTTCTTCTTCTCCATGTCTTTTTAAATTTCCGCATTTTAATTGCATATGAATTCCTTGTTGAAGACATCTTAACTTGATTGTGAACTTTCTTTTTTGCATCAATTAATATCAATTAATTCAATTGAGATTCTCTCATTTTAATTCTCACAATCAAGTTTAAAGTAAGTTTCAAACAAATTGATTCATATATCTTATGTTCATTAGTTGTTGGTGTGATTTGTTGTTAATATGTTTGGTTTGAGAGTGTTTAGTTTTGCAATTTGAATGTATGTCTATTGATTGTTGATTTGCTCCATAAGGTTCATTATTTGAATCTTATTTGATATCCATTGTCTTAATTTTGTTATCTTCATCACACACAAGTTCGATAGTTATACTCTTGTTAATTCACGCTTTCGCATAACCTTTTGAAAAACAAAAAACGCTATTCACCCTCCTCTAACACACCTCCTAGTTTGTCATATACACTAACAAGTGGCATTAAGAGCTTAATCTCTTCTCTAATGCAACCCATCAATACAAGTTGTAAAAAAATTTGTTTTGATTAATTAGGTTGTCTATTTGCTTTGTCCTTGATATGTCAAAGTAAATAGCTTGCTTGGTTAGACTTTAATTTTATTATTGTAATCTATTTGTTTTTCCACCCCATCAAACATTGAATTCAAATTATATATCTTTAATGTTGTACGTAAATGCAAAGCATGAAATAAACTTTTACTAACTTATTATCTAATAAAATAAGAAAATCAAGAAAAATAATATATTTATGGGTCTCAGTCTAAGGATCAACACAGGTGGTTAGTGTAGTGATTTTAGTTTTTGATTATGTATAAAATGCTAAATGTGTATGTATTGCCGTCTACATACACACTATTTAGCCTATGTTCTTTGGAGTAATTACATTACATGTTAATTTTACTAGTAAATGTGTTTTTGGGTGAAAGTGATGTCAAATGAATTTGATACACACATTGTCTCCCAGATACCTCAAAACATCTTCTGACATTCCATGGGTAATAATCTGTGGTTTCATGAAAGCACTTTGTTCCTAATAGCCTCAACAAATCTTTCATTCATATTAAATTCATGATTTCAGGGAAATGAAACTGAGAAGAAGACTTGCAGCAAGCTTCTGAATATTCATTCACTCTTTATAATGAATGGATAAATCTACTCAGGTTGAGTACAATGAGTTTGGAATTAGAAGAAAGACTCTACTCAACTCACATGACTGTAGCCATCATTTTAATTCCCTTTCCATTCATTTTCCTTTATCCAACGATTAAAAATTCATTGGACAGCTTCTCAAAATCTGTAAAATGTATTGTTGGCATGAGATTTGTCCTTGTTGGAAGCTCAAATCATGTATTTTTTGCTTGAAAATTGCTCTATGTTGGTCATGCCATGTGTACAAGAACCAGTAAGTCCCAAGTTGTTGTCTAAATTTAGTCCCACATCGGTTGTGGAAGAAAGCAAGTGAGTGGATGGGAGATATAAAACCATAAGCAAGTCTCTCTTTCAACTCATACCTTTCTCGGCCTTTTGGCTAAGATCAAGTGTAGTATCTGTTCTTATCAGTTTAATATCTGATATGTGGCCCAATGGGTCACACGATATTAAATTACTTTTTTGAGGGGGAGAAGTCATCACAATAGCTTGCTATTGGACTTCTCAAGTGTCGCTTATGTATTGCACTATTGCATAGGCTGGCGCACCCCACCAATGCAAGTTATAAATTTTTATTATTTTTATTAATTGGATGACTTATTTGTTTTGTCCTTGATATTTCAAAATAATGAATATTTTTTGGATAAAAATAATATTAACTTGGTTAGAGTGTTAGGCTTAAATATGTTTTTTTTTTCAAGGTTTTTGGTACTTGTAAATATGATAACTTTTTGTTTTAGATGTTTCTTTTATTTTTAGTCCCCTACACCCTCTTTTCAAGTAAGTAAACTTAAACTCATACGTATAATTTTTTACAAAACATTAATTAAATAAAAATTTATATTTAATTCGTGTTTTGTTGAAAATATCTAATTTTTATATTATACTACACAATTACATTAAAAAAATGCAAATACACATGAATTGACTTAAAAATAGACTCCAAAAGTTGGTATATTTATAAGGACCAAAAACATAATTAACCCTTAATTTTATCATTGTAATCAATTTGTTTTTCCACCCCATCAATTATTTAAATTTATAACATCTAAATTATATCTTAATGTCCTAAATGCGAAGCATGGAATAAACTTTTACTAATACTTGCAATTAGGAATTGACAACAGAATTATGAGTACAAAGTCATGGTTTTTAAATGATACTGGACCATAGTTTAAAACCTCAATACACTTGAAATCACCGCTATATATTCCACCAAAACACTCAACACATTTGCTTGTATGAAATTTGCACCACCTATGACGATTATATCATGTTTTTAGAGAATTGTAAGTGAGAGAGATAATTTGGTGCAAGGAAAGAAAAAGTAAAATGAAAATATCCAAAGAGAAAAACTAAAATCAGAATCCTTAGCCCTAGAATTTGTTGAATTGAAAAAAAAAAGTCTTTACACTAAATTAAATTATTATCGTTACCAACCTTTTCATACGAGTGTCGATCCAACGTCCGTGCATGGTTCTTAGTGATATCCTCTTACTCTTGTGAATATAAAGTCGACTTTATAAATACCAACTCTCATCAACTATATGAAATGCCCTTCGACTATGAACAAAACAATTAAGACTTTGACTCGACATCAATTAAGCTCCCAACAACGACGAATTTATCCAAGAGAACCTGGAAATCTAAACAATACTTAATATAATTTTACTTATTTTTTAGTCAAACTTCAAATTACCAACAATTGCATAAGAACATTGTATCCCACCAAGACACTCAATACCTTTGCTTCCTTAAACTCTGAGCTACCTATGACGACTATACCATGCTTCGGAGAACTATGTTAACAAATTATGTAAGTGAGAGATAAAATTTGCTACAAGGAAAGAAAAAGAAAAATGGAAACAAATCAAAAGAGAAAAACTAAAACTAAAATCGCCATAGAATCTGTTGAGTTCAAAAAATAGTCTTTTCGCTGAATTAAATTGCTATCTTCACCAACCTTACAAGACAAGTGCCGATTAGAAGACCGTGCACAGTCGACTTTATAAACACCATCTTCCATCGATTAAATGAAATACCCTTTAGCTATGAACACAACAATTAAGACTCCGTCTCAACATCAACTAATTAAGCTCTATCAATGGCGAATTTATTTAAGAGGATACAAAAATTTATACGATCCTTAATCAAAATTTACTTATCTTACGGTCAAACTCCAAATTATTATCGTAATTCTCTTACTCAAACAACCTTGAAACAAAAGGAAAATATGTCCTAAGAAAGAAAAGGTATGTTAACATGGAAGGAAGGTTAACCATACTAATGGGAATGACAATTGCAATATCAATCAATAGATACGTAGAAAGATTGAAATTGAAACAATAACCGCAGTAGAAAAAAAATACTATAAATCTCATTCATTCATCTCCACGTCAATTTCATGAGCGTGAGAGTTGAAGAGAAAACTGACACACACTTAGAAAAATCAAATTCATCACAAAAAACGCAATCAAAATCAAAATCCCTAACATTCTCAATTTTCGTTCATTCAATCGAAATTTTTCATTTCAATTGATTCGAATCGTGTTTTCTCCTTATCAATGGAGGAGTAGTTGCGATTTTGGATTCGATTGATTCTTCAATCGCGATTTATTGTTGCGAATTCTGAGAATTTGTTGAAGATGAGTATGCCGAAACCTAATCAAGTAGCGGTTAGAGACCTCATTGAAGAAGCGAAGAAACGGATTGTGATTCTCATCGTTTGCGTCGTTGGACTCTCCTATCTCATGTCATGTAAGTGAAACGAGTTCATCAATTTTCGTTTTAGTTCAATTGAGAGTGTTTATTATGCAATTTCTTACTTTATGTTGTTGTTTTGTTTCGATTGCTTTTTATTTTTTTGGTAATTGATTGCTCAAGTTTTTCGAAAGTGTTATTATTGCATTGGTAGGATTGAAACTATGAATCACATGCATGTATATTGGATACGACACTATACTTACACGTCGACACTAGTGACACCTGTAATAAATTGAGAAAATGAAATAATTGAATGTAATTATATGTTTTTTGTGCGAGACACCGGATACGCCTTCATTATGAAGTGTGACGCTCATTTGAGAAAATGAAATAATTGAGTGTAATTATATGTGTTTGTGTCAGATGCGGGATACGCCTTCATTATGAAGTGTCCATGGTACATAGGATTGAAGTGATATGGCGTTTAGCATACAATGCATCTTAATTTGGGAAAATTAATTTAATGTTGCAGTTGAAATTAAGACACAGAATCGTTTTTTTGTCGGTTATAAGAAATGATGACATTGTTTGGAATTTGGATGGGTTCATAGGACTAGGAGGGTTCTCGAAAGTCAGAAGGTTTACAGTGGAAAATGTTTAGCTCGAATACTATTATCATTTATTGTAATCTTGTTGTTTTTAGGAAACAAAATATCGATACTACAATCTCATTGTGTGAGTGTTTTGGCCTTTTGGGTCCATAGTGTAAGACAACGGGAGAATGGAAGATGTTAGCTCAGGGTCGATGAAAGGGGAAAATGTTTCTAGTGTAATTTGCGATATAAAATTACTGCTTAAAGCTTAAAGAAAAGTTTTGGTTCACAACTATAAGCCTTGGAATGTTTTACGAGACTTAATGCTGGGACTTGGATTGTGAAAAGGCAATGAGAAAGTAAGTACAATGTTGTGGAAATGAGAACTATTGCTTAGATGGTGTCGATTTGCCTATTCTCATCTACAACTTCCATGGGAATCTAGTCTCTATAATAGCTTGATATTAGAAATGTCTTTTTACACGGTGACTTGAAGGAGGATCTATATGGAGCAACCACTAGATTTGTGGCTTAGGGGAAGTTATGCATCAATTGCAAAGGTTACAAAAAACCTTGCATGGTCTAAAACAATCACCTCTAGCTTGGTTTGTGAAGTTTAACGAGTTCATTTCATAGTTTGGCACCATTCATTGCTACGTGGACCATCTCGTATTCCGTAGATGTGCACCTTTGAATAAACTTGTCTATCTTGTGATGTATGTAGATGACTTTGTCATTAGAGGCGATGACCAATCAAGAAGGCATTAAGAACTTAAAGCAACACTCATTCAAGATTTTATAAACAAAAGATTTAGGTCGGTTGCATATTTTTTTGGAATTGAAGTCACCCAATCATAGGTAGGTTTTTTGGAATTGAAGTTACCCAATCATAGAAAGATTGGTGGGGAAGTTAAATCATCTAACAATGGCCAAACCAATTATTTCACTTTCCTTCACCCTTTGATAGTCATTGAAAAATTGAAATGCACTTGTTCGGATCCTAAGGTTAGTTTATACAGACATGGGCCAGTACAATATTATTGCATACATGGATGCAAATTGGGCAGATGATGCAAGTGATAGAAGGTCTATTTCAAGTTATTGTGCTCTTATTTGAGACTTAACCTCATTGAAGAGCAAGAAGCAAATTGTTGTGTCAAGGTCAAGTATGAAGGCAGAGAATTACACTATGGCTCATACTACTTATGAGCTTTTGTGGTTAAATACTTGCTCCAAATATTGAAGTTTTGGGGGATAAGTCCGATGAGCTTCTTTGTGATAATCAATCAACATTGTGCCTTTTTTTCACACCCTATTTTTCACTAGAGGATTAAATGCATAGAAGGTGACTATCATTTCATCATAAAAGGATTCTCTCCAGAATCATCAAGAGTTCTTTGAGCTCCAAGGATCCGTTAGCTGATATCTTCACTAAATGCTCATTGGGATCTCAGATAGATGATATACGTTATAAGTTAGAGGCATATGATATAGGCTTCAGTTTTGGGGGGACTTGGACTTTTGATTGCGAGTAGAATTATCATATATTATTTCCTTTAGTATTTGATATAGTTTGCATAGATAATTTAGTTGTTACTAATTTTGCTCCAAATCTAAAGAGATTTCAGTTGTCTCCCCTGTATATATAGTTGTATCTTAAAATAATAATACATTATTCAGATCTTTCGTCTTACCAAACTACTTGATGTGTCAATGAAACCAAAGACGGTCTACAGTTTGGTTCATTTCACCACTTTTATCAACCTAGTTTTTCTCAATGAATAACCCTACTTTTTTGCATTCATTGGGCAACTATAAATTTTGTTTATGCTAACTCATTTATCCAAGATAACTCTTCGTCCCAACACTTAGAAAATTATTCATATTTAGAGGTTGTCACTTCACTTACTAATTTATAGCTTTGTGATTTTTGTAGATCCTGGTGTTTGGCTTAATTTCTTTTGCATTTTTTTCAGTGACAAGCTCCTCAGTTTGGGTCAACTTGCCTGCTGCAGCTTCCTTGATAATTGTTTTCCGCTATTTATCACTGGATTATGAAATGAAGAGAAAAGCTGCAGCATACAACAATAAATCAGGCTCCACCAGTAATCAGTCTTCAAAGAAGCCTATCGAAAATCCTAAAGCAGTTGCAAAGTTTGAATGGCGAGCAAAAGTGAATTCTCCTGTTGTTGAGAATGCAATTGATCACTTCACCAGACATCTGATTTCTGAGTGGGTAACAGATCTTTGGTACTCCCGTTTAACACCGGACAAAGAGGCTCCTGAGGAGTTGGTGCAAATGGTTAACGGCGTTCTTGGTGAAATTTCAGGACGCATGAGAAATATAAATCTGATTGATTTTTTGATAAGGTTCTTAGTTACACTTTTTTTCAGTGATTTTTGCTTATCTTGAATTCTAGTTTGTTTGATTGTGGAATTAACTTTCCTTGGTTCAGGGATCTTGTTAATCTCATTTGTGCTCACTTGGATCTGTTTCGTGCTGCTATCACAAAGATTGAAAAACAACACGCAGATTCATTAACAATTGAAAGTCGGGATACAAAGCTAAAAATTGTGTTGGCTGCTGAAGACAAATTGCATCCTGCTTTATTCTCTTCTGAAGCTGAGCACAAGGTTGTTTCACGTTCTTGTTCTACATGCATGCACGGTGTATTGGGGAATTTTGTTTACAGCCATGGGGTCAAGCTTTTGTTTCTCATATTCCTAATTTTAGGTTATAATGATGTGTGTATCTTTATTTTTCAGGTTTTACAGCATCTGATGAATGGTCTTATGTCTGTCACTTTTAAGCCTGAGGATTTGCAGTGTTCTTTCTTTCGATATACCGTCAGGGAGCTTCTTGCATGTTGTGTAATGCGACCTGTCCTAAACTTAGCCAATCCAAGGTAGCTGTCTTCTTCCATTTTGCTTCATTCTTAACATATGTTGTTTTCATTTCTCCTTTTTTTTCTTATGCAGATTTATTAATGAAAGAATTGAAGCTGTGGTGATTAATAAGACCAAGGCTAACAAGGGGGTTGATGCAGCTCAAGAGGTATCCCACACTAAAGCAGATGAGTTACAAACTTCATCTGACCATTTTTCCCAGTGTTTAGATCCTTCCGTTACTGGTGTTGAGCTTACACAGCTAAAGAATGGCCAGTCAAGAAAAGCAAAGCCATCTGCAGAAAGAAATGTTTCTGATAACCTTTCTAGAGACCCATTGCTTTCAATTGATACTCGATCTTCTCGTTCATGGAACACGTCTGGAAACTCCCAAAGTAATGGTGACCAAGGTATTCAACGACATCACTCAGGAGGAGAGTGGGGAGATATTTTAGACGTTGTTTCTCGAAGAAAGACCCAAACTCTTGCTCCAGAACATTTTGAGAATGTGTGGGCAAAGGGAAAAAATTACCAGAAAAAGGATGGAGAGAACCAATCAAATGAGCGAGCCCCACAACATCCTCCAATGGGAAAATCACCAAAGGTAGATCACATGAAGGCAATATCTGCACCTAAAGAAAAAGATACTAGATCGAATCTTAATCCCTCTAAGGGTGGCCACATTAATTCTGGATACAGCAGCCAATTCACTGTTGAAAATGCATCCTTTTATGCAAACAAGAATGGATCGACTTGTTCTTCAGTTACCTCATCTAAAGATGATGAGCACAACCACATTAATAGGCACATGAGTGAATCAGAGAGCAATACTTCTTATACTTCTGAAGATGATGAAACTAGTACTGTTACTGGTCTTGATTCCCCTGGAACTAAGGTTTGGGATGGAAGAAGTATCAGAAACCAGGCTGTTTCTTATGTTCATCACCCACTTGAAAATTTTGACAACCACAGTACAAAGAAAAGGAATAAGAACCGTTCCCGCTATCCAAAATTATTCAGAACACAATCTGGCAGTAAAAGGTCTAGGTCAAGCGATATCAAGACACACATGTGGCAGGAAGTTGAGAGATCAAGCTTTTTATCTGGTGATGGTCAAGACGTACTTAGCTCTTCAAAATCACATTTGAATTCTGACGAGTCCTCTGATGATGCTGATTTTGAAAGATCGGGTAGAATTTATAGTGGAGCAGCTGCCTCTTCGTCTTCTATTTCTAAATCAGAATCTGGTAGTTTGGCAGCTAATCCCCTGAGAGGTTCTTCTGCCGTAGATTCCTTTTATAAGTTGAGATGTGAGGTACTTGTGATGATGATAAAGAGCTTCGTTAATCAGTAATGAATAAGTTCACATACTAATATGTTTGTATATGAAAAAGTGTAAGATGATTCACTGCTGCAGGTCTTGGGTGCAAATATTGTGAAGAGCGGTTCAAGAACGTTTGCCGTTTACTCCATATCTGTTACAGATGTAAATAATAACAGTTGGTCAATCAAAAGAAGGTACTAAGGCTTTTGCTCATATTTCTAATGAGATTTTTTTATTAGATAATATCTTCTAGTGTTTCTTGTTTCCTTTCTCTTTTTATTTGGCTCACAATTTTGCTTATTTTCAAGGTTTCGTCATTTTGAGGAGCTGCATCGACGCCTGAAAGAGTTCCCTGAGTATAATCTTCATTTGCCACCTAAACATTTCCTGTCAAGTGGTTTAGATGTAGCAACCATTCAAGAGCGGTGTGAATTGCTTGATAAATATTTGAAGGTCAACTTAACTCATACTTTTTTAGGTTAAAAGCTCACATTTCTTTGGTTCCTACCACTACCCAATTCTGTGGCAATAAAACACACTTTTGGATTTGTTGTTTCTGTGTCTACGTTATTAATTAAGAAGCCACTTTCTAGTACCTAATTGTTTACTTTGGTTAATTTGTAGGTTTCATTTTTAATGAACTGTTTCCTTTAGCTGATTGGGCAACTTTCATTCTTAACGATTTTTTTTTTTTGTGGAGGAATAAACTATCTGAGTTTTGCACTGTTATAGAATTGGGAATAAAATCTGATTTTTTTTTTTTTTTTTGGGGTATAAAA
>Ga0228710_1002584_pt1 | contig 28589 bp, 14 predicted proteins | sample MedpolnodulmetaG_FD_177995 | JGI IMG/M metagenome (GOLD analysis project Ga0228710, IMG submission 177995) | Root nodule microbial communities from Medicago polymorpha collected in Santa Monica, California, United States - pink nodules | ecosystem: Host-associated > Plants > Roots > Nodule... | reverse complement strand
TTTCAAATCTCAATATTAACCTTGTAACAACTTTTATTATTATTTATTATTATTAGGTTATCTTATTCTTATAACAATTATTATTATTATTATTATTATTACTAATTTGTTATATTTTTTTTCTGTAACAACTTTTATTATTATATTATCTATAACTCTTATTTGTTACATCTAAAACCATTTCTCCTACTACTTTGTTGATGTCAACGGCCTTATTATTATTATTATTATCTTATTTTAATTCAACTTATTATTGCTTGTTGATCTTTTTTTTTTAATGTTAATTCACCGGTTCAAGTCTTGTTGTGGAAAATATATGAGCCAGTTTGAGATAAAATAAGCAGCTTAGATGTGTGTCTCTGAAATTGTAAAATCAAGTAGTTTCTTTTATTTAATTAAGTTTAAGGGTAAAACAGTAAAATAATTTTAAAATCCCTCCCGCTCCCCTCCCCTCCCCTTGCGAACCAAACACGTTTTTAATTAAAATATCTCCCCTCCGTTAAAATCCATCCCCTTCTAATTCTCGAACCAAACGGACCCTAAGGTACATGTAAATTGCATTAATACAATTAAATTTCTTAAAATATTATCAATATTGACGTGTTGGTTCCGTTTTCTGTTTCTTAGCTTCCTTCACATTATTGGTTTGCCCAATGAGTTGATCAGTAAAAATCATCCTTTTCTCTTAGAAACCATAGAATTACTATTATAATTATACATTATTGACAGAAGCAAACTCATTAACAATAATATCAACACTACATTTCATCAAAAAACAATAACAATTAGTTTTTGGCCTGCTACCTTATTTTAGCCATACACAACACAGAGAGAACCTTAACAATTGATTGAAAAACAATAATAATAAGTAAAACCAAACAAACAAATGAACTGAAAATCACATGAGGAACTGCGCAATACATTTTCTTCATGCAGAGTTAGAATTTGGACAAGGAGGAATTGCTATGTCAGTAATCCCTTCTAACATCAACACCACACCCTTCATTGTTGGTCGGAGAGAAGGTTCATCTTGTATACACCAAAGTGCAACCTTAACCATATTTTCCATGACATTTTTATCAATGACTTCCGAAGGAACAAGCTTATTTACCTCTCCTGCAACAAAGCACTTATAGGCCCAACCAGAGAGAAGAATCTCCTCAGGTTCTAAGACATTAACATGCAGGTTTCTTCTGCAACATAAAATTTCCAACAGCATTATTCCATAGCTATAGACATCTGCCTTCAATGATATCGGGGTGTTCTTGTTCCATTCCGGAGCCATGTAGCCTCGTGTCCCTCTAATCACCGTGAAAGTTCTGGTTTGGTCTGGCATTAGAAGTTTTGCAAGACCAAAATCAGATATCTTCGCAGTCCAAAACTCATCCATCAAAATGTTTTGAGGCTTTATGTCGCAATGAATGATGGGAGCTTCACACTCTTCATGGAGATACAAGATCCCTCTAGCAATGTCCAGTGCTATTCTTACTCTCTCATCCCAATCCGGTCGTCTTTGATCACCAAACAGAAGCTTTCCAAGTGAACCATTGCTCATGTATTCATAAACCAGAAGCCTTTTAGAACCCTCAGAACAAAAACCAATCAATCTAACTAGGTTCCTGTGGTGGGTTTTCCCAATGGCTCTCACTTCTGCTTGAAACTCTCTTTCTCCTTCTTCCACCAGCTTCTCCAGTCTCTTCACTGCAATCAATCTCTTACCTTTGTTTAAGGCCCCTTTGTAAACTGCTCCAAAAGAGCCTTTACCCAACTCTTCCTTGAAATGATTTGTTGCTCTTCTCAGCTCATTGTATGTAAATCTTATCAAAGACACCTCTTCATTCAGCCCTCCAAAGTTCCAAGTGTCTGTTAGCCTTTTGTACTTTAATACCCGAATCTTATACATGTAATGGCTGGACACAAAAATCGCTGAACACAAAACGATACTAAAGACGGACGTAACAACAATTATGTGCACTACTGCTTTGTTACTTGTACTCTTGATTTGAAAATCTAAAGTTTTTTCATACCCCTTTGAGCTTTGGATGCTGTTGTTTCCAACCTTTAAGAAAGCCGTGGTAGAAATGTCAGCTTCATTTGTTCGTTTGGCATATCTCAACGGCAGTCCTTGTTTCTTGCAGCTTGTTTCTTTATAAAGTGCAGCCCAGCAGTTGCAATCAACCAAACAAGCCAATGCACATTCTTCCTTTGATGACATAGTTTCATATACGTAATAAGGACGATCGTTCCAAACTATGCCGTCCATCGAGACCATGTTATAAAAGACTACACCATCTCCGTCACCTCTACACTCTGCTTTTGAATAGTTCCTTTCGCAGCCAAGAGTATCTTCATTTGCATCTATATATTTATAACCCATGAGACAAATGCACACTGGTTTGTTGTCATAGAATGTGCAGTAACTGTTGTAGCCACAAAACCCCCTTACATCACATGTGGTGCTATCTGGAATATTTTTGATACTTCTGGAACTGCCATTGTTAGTGTGATGAGCATATAACCGGAAAACCCCATCAAAATCAAGGGTTGCACGATAGATTGTCGGCTCTCCAGTGTTTTGGTCTTCTTCATTATCAAACAAAGTGATATTCACTCTAGAATCACTGCTGCTATTCGAGATTTGCAGTAAACCTGTTTTGTTGATGTAAAGATGATATTTTACATTGCCACTGACAGTATTAGAGGCCCAATAAGCATCCCATGGTGTATTAGCTGTGTATGCTGGATACAGAACAAGATTTCCATCATCCTGCATGTTGAGTCGAAACCTTCCAGTTGAATGATTGGTCTCTGATAAACTAGAGGACAGTTGACCTCCACATGGTAGAGATTGACTCCCCAACAAAGTATCAGTTGGGTGATCAAAACTCTGCCATATGATGCTTGAATTATTGTCATCGTATAGTACAAAGTTCCCAGAGTCAAGCATGGAGGCAGAGGAAGCTCTTGCATTAGCATTAACAATAAGCTTCTCTTGTCCTTGCTGATTAGTTAGTATCAATGTACCATTCATAGTAAATTGTAGCTTTACAGTTGAGGTTACCGGAGGATCATCCCGGTTTGCACTCCATACTATTGTCCTGTTCTTCTTGCCAACCAACCAAATTCCAATGGCAAAGCCATTTTCTTGTGGATAAAAGCCAAAAGCAAATAGGCCAGAATGGGAAAGCCATGAAGAGGAGTGAGAACTTCCAGGGGAAAGAGAGGAGCCAGGAGTTATCCACTCTGTTAGTGGTGTTTTTGTTTGAGCTCCAGTACTTGCTAATGACAAGGACATGAACAGAAAGAAGGTGATAGTTGCAGTATAGGCATCCATAACTATTGGGTTTTGATTACTTTAGAGAGAAAAGTAGCAAAGTTAATTGAAATGGCCTCAATTACAAATACTTGCTTTTTTTGGACAACAATGCCTCACAATAAATAAATGCTCGTGGAAAATTAGCAAAGCATGAGTGCAAACCTTGACCAACAAGTCTTCCCATATATGGTTGAAAAATAGAAGTACCATAATGCTTTCTTTGACAATTTCTTTTTTGATTATATTTTCTTTATTTTGATTCATGTAGTCGACCCCACGAAGTGGGATAAGAATTGGTTGTTGTTGTTGAACATGCACCAATGCATGTCAACAGTCAACCACTAGTTATTGAATCATGCGTGGAAATAAAGAATCCATGGATGACTTTAAATATTGCACGAGAGCCGGTCAAAGTCTTCAAAGAAGAGAATTAATTATTTAATAAAGTTTGGTCCTTCCTTAACATACTATTCTGAGTTGGCAAGTGATCAATAAGAATCATAACTTTCTTTGAAACGCCTGAAAAGTAGTTTCCAATCCTATGGCTTCCACCCTTGTTCTGTTATTATTACTGTTCTTCTTCATGTTATTTACAATAGAGGCCACAAACACAACTGAGAAAAATAACTCCGGTATCATTGGGATGGGGTCTTCACTCTCTCCTAAAGGCAAAAATATGTCATGGCCATCAAGTTCTGGCCATTTTGCTTTCGGGTTTTACACACAAGGTAGTGGCTTTGCTGTTGGAATATGGTTGGTTAGTCCATCTGAAAACACAACCACTGTTGTGTGGACTGCTAACCGTGACACTCCAACACTCTCCTCTAAATCTATGTTGAATTTGACAGAGCAGGGCCTGCTTCTTCAAAATGAAACGGGAGATTCACCTATTAATATAATAGACTTTGTACATTCAAAGTCGGTCTCTATGGCATGTCTGCAGGATTCTGGTAACTTTGTGCTATATGACGAGGATTCTTTTGTTATCTGGCAAAGCTTTGATCATCCAACTGACACCATACTAGGTGGTCTGGTGGAGAGTCAGAAATTAGTCTCTAGTATGTCCCAGTCAGACCATTCGAGTGGACGTTTCTATCTCAGCATGCAAGATAGTGGAAACCTCGTCGCTTACTACAATGTATTAAGCTACATTGATAATTACTGGTATTCAAACTCTCCAAATCCGATGACATACCACCAGCTCAGCCTTAACATTCAAGGACATCTTTGCCTAAGTCATGGTGAAGAGAATCGTGGTGATGGGATATGTTTCAACGATATCAATAAGCATAGAAAGAAGTCACACGAAAATGCAACTTCAATCTACCGTGCAACACTTGATGTAGATGGAAACTTTAGATTGTATGAGCACCAATTTGACTTTGAGAGCAAGAATAGCTCGCATGTGGTAATGTTGTGGCAAGCACTTAATGATACATGTCAAGTGAAGGGGTTTTGTGGGTTGAACAGTTATTGCTCCTCCAACATGAGCGGTGATGCTGTCTGCAAATGTTATCCTGGTTTCATCCCTTCCAAGACTACAAGCGTGCCTATGGACTGCGTACAGGCGCATAGCAAAGATGATTGTGAAAGCAGTGAAGATCGAATAACATTGTATAATTTCATTCACCTTAAGAATATGTCTTGGGGTGATATCCCATATTTTATGTCCACGATGAAGATGGAAACTTGTGAGAAGGCTTGCCAACAAGATTGCGATTGTGGGGGAGCAATATATGTCAACGGCAACTGTTATAAATACAGGCTTCCACTTATTTATGGCAGAGTTCAAAATGATTCTTCCACTCTGTCTGTAGCTCTTTTAAAGATTCCTTCAACAACCGCCATTATTTCGCCTCCAAACTCAAACAACACGAATGTGCCTAAGCTTGTTGTTGACAACAAGAGAAATTTGATAATGATCCTAGCTTTTACTCTGGGTTTTGTTTCATTGATCTGTTTGGTCTTTGCAGTCTTCATTTTCTTGACTTACAGGCGTCAAGTTAATTTGTATGCAATGCTGTCTGAAAGTGAAAAACTTGAATTTTCTCAAGAATGTTCCTTGCGTTCGTTTTCTTTTGAAGAACTTGCGAAATCAACTGGGGGATTTTCAGAGGAGATAGGGAGAGGATCATTTGGTGCTGTTTATAGAGGTACAATAGGCGACAATAACAGAAGTGTTGCCGTGAAGAGACTGGAGGAGAGAATTTCTGAGGAAGGGGAGCGGGAATTCCGAGCTGAAATTACTGTCATTGCTCGAACTCATCACCGAAATTTGGTTAAGCTTATTGGTTTTTGTATAGAAGGATCCAAGAAGCTTCTTGTTTATGAATTTTTCAGCAAAGGGTCTCTTGCAAATCTCCTCTTTGAAGGGGACACAGGACTATCTTGGAAAGATAGAATGAAACTTGCATTGGATGTGGCTAGAGGACTGCTGTATCTACACGAAGAGTGTGATGTCCGAATCATCCATTGCAATATAAATCCTCGTAATATACTTATGGATGAAGCATGCACCGCAAAAATATCTGATTTTGGATTCGCAAGGCTATTAAAGAGAGGCCATTCAAGAACTGAAAAACAGGATGATGGCACAAGCATGTACTTGGCACCTGAATGGCAGAAGGAGGATGCATCGGTATCAGTAAAATCTGACATTTACAGTTTTGGGGTGGTATTATTGGAGATAATCTGCCGCAGGAGAAGTATAGAGATGAATAATATTTCTTCAGCTGACGAAATCCTTCTTTCCAGTTGGGTATATCAATGTTTTGCAGCAGGACAGTTAAACAAGCTTATCAGACATGATGAGAAAGATGTGGATTGGAAGATATTTGAAAGAATGGTGAAGGTGGGGTTGTGGTGTGTACAAGACCACCAATCTCTCCGTCCAACAATGAAGAATGTAATCTTGATGTTGGAAGGTTTGAAAGATATTCCAGTTCCTCCTTCTCCAGCTCGCTTGGTTGAGTAGTATTGTAGGGATTTATGTGTTGCTTGTGTGATTTATTATTTGTGCTATTGCAGTTTCAATTTTATGTTGAATTTACGGTTTAGGTTGTGTTGTGATGAACTATATCAAAAGCTAGCATTTGTGCTCATCACTAGTGGAAATCGTTGTGTTAAATAAATATTTGTTTAGTTTTTTCTTGTATGATTTGTATATTACATCTAATTCTGCATAGAAGAAACTGGTGCAGCTGTTCCTCATGTGGCTTTCAGTTTGTCTTGTGTCATGTTATGTATTGTTGTTTTTGTTTCAGTTGCTAAGGTTGTAGCAAGCCAAAGCCAAAATCTAATGTAGTTATTCCTCTTCCTGGTGTCAATGTCAATCTTGTTACAATTTAGCAGCAAATATTAGTATTTTCTCATAATTTTAATTTGTCTGAAACATGAACAAATTTAATTGGTTTTGTTGTTTCAAAAGCAAAAAATGGGAGAAGGTATCATTTTTTATATCTTATTTTCGCACAACAAGAAATAAACTGAATAACTGATAACCATTATAATTGTGTAAAAGTTATATTGGAGAAAAGCAGAAAAAATGATACTATTAGTAACACTTAAATAACTCTAATTAATAACTCATGTTAATTCATGTTATGTCTAGCAGCTGATATTTTAATTGAGTAGTCAAATTTGATTGTTATTCAACTTTATGTATTTTCTGCTTGGTTCTTAACGGTTAATGCATTGCTTCAAATCTTCCTCTTGGATTCTGAATTTTCCACGCATGATCCAATAATAACAAGTGGTTCACATGCTGTGCTCACTGATGAATGCACAACATCAATCAAGGGAAAATCAAGAAGAGGTAAAGTTATTTCTGCATAAAACCGTGTGGGGTAGGGAAAAACAGATTTTTTTTTTTTTTGAAAGAGAACAAAAATTTCTTTGGCACTTGCGACTTCAATGATATGCATTTACTTAAGGTCTCGAGTTCGAATCCTCAAGATGTCAACAATTCTTGTATTTGGTCGGTCCATACAAAGATGTGAGTTCAATTGAACCCCGCTAATATACGATGGGATTGTCTTCCGGATTAGTTGGTCACCCATACCAAGTTTAAAGAAATGGTACTTATTTTTTTTGACAAAAATAAGCGATATTTATTCATTCAAATTGATGGAGTAAATCGATACAATACAAATCCAAATTCGCTAAAAACAAAAAGGATAAATATGTGAACAAACTCACAACATCCATGTTAATAGCATAAAACGGCAAAATACCTATGCCTACAAATATGACTAATATGACTATATTAAAGTCTCCGGATCTGTAACATTGACAACGTCAAAGTCATTGTCATTGATCGGATCTGCACTTGCTCAAAGCTAATCTTTCAACCTGAATCAAATCAACACCGCACTAAGACGGGAAATCAAAAACACACCGCACAAAGACGGGAAATCAAAACAAACAGAGTCGTTCAGAGACGACGAAATCACAAAAACAAACGAAAGAAAACAGAAAATATGTGAAATCACTTATTCAATTAGGATATAAAGAAAAACAACTCGGATGAGTGATTTTTGGGTCAAATTGACCCTAAATCACTCCTCTAAGAAGAAGAAGAGGAAGAAGAAGAGGAGGAGGAGGAGGAGGAGGAGGAAGAAGAGGAGGAAGAAGAGGAAGAAGAAGAAGAAGAAGACGACGACTAGGGTTTGAGAAGGAGAGGGGAGAGAGGAAAGTAAAAAATATTTAAGAAGTGTATATGTATTGTATTGTATACGTATTAGCTTCACATACATATATACGATCAAAAAGTCTAAAAAGATATGATCCTTCGCAAGCATAAACGGTGAATAAAATTGACAATTATTTTGCTAAACAATAGCAAAATAAATAAATAATTATTTTTAGATATTTAGCCATATTTTTAACACGTTACATGTGCCATTTATTATTAACCATTAAGAATTGAAATTTAGAAGCAATATATGACTTGATTCAACTATTAGTAGTAGTGATCATCTGACTGTTACTCAACTATTACATTTTTCTTTTCCTAGTGCTTGATAGAAATAAAAAAAACTTCAATTTGCTGCTCCATTTACAATTTTTGTAAGAAAGTCATTGATACATATAATTTTCAATTAATTACATGAACCAACTAGTGTGAACAAAACCACGACATGTAAAGTTCTAAAAACTAAAAAGAAAAAAGTTGAGCATTATGGGCAAACATAAGAAATGTTAAAGTTGTTTTGTCTCCAAGGTGCGTTGAGATAAAATAAGGTAGCAAACCAAACTACTTAACAGAATAACCAAAATAAACATTTTAAAGTGTGCAAAGGCAACAAACCAAACTACCTAAAAATCGATTGTTATTCAACTTTGTTTTTATTTTCTGCTTAGTTACAGTTAATCAATTTTAATGTGCTACTCCATATATGTAATAGCAAGTGGTTCCTCATAAACCGTGTGGGGTAGGATAAAACCAGAAATTTTGTTTGCACACACAACTCCAGTGCCATGGGTTTAACTCTAGCATAGACCCATTGTCATTGACATTGACATTGACTCTCTCTTTTTTATCTTGCACAATATGTGTGAACTAAGTTCTCTTCTTGTATTGCTCGATTACATTCACATTTTTACGATCAAGTAGGCCAAAAAATATATGCTACTTCATAAGCATAAAACAGTAAATAAAACTAACAATTATTTTACTAAACAATAGCAAAAAAAAAAAAAATAATTAACATATTTAGCATTATTTTTAACTTTTTACATGTTTTCTTTTTAGGATAACTTGTTACATGTTGTCATCTGTTATTAACTAATAAGAGTGGAAATTTTGAAGCAATATATAACTTGATTCAACAATTGATAGTGATCTATGATCGCCTCTAATTGTTTTTCAACTATTAATTTTTATTCTACTAATGCTTAACAATTAATCAAAACCTTAATTTGATGCTCCATTTACGATTGTGGTAAGAAAGTGATCGATACCTAATAATTTTCAATTAATTACATAAACCAACTAGTATGAACGAAACCACAACAAATAAAGCACTGAAAAGGAAAAAGATGAGCATTAAGGGCAAGTATAAGAAATAGAGAAAGCATAAACGCGTTGAGGAATAAAGCAAATGCAACACAGATAAGAAGAGAAAAAAGAGTGATGGAAAGACCTCCCTAGGTTCGAATCTCTAATATGAACTTAAGAAAATCAAAAAATATGAAAGCATCTTTTAATCTATGGTTGTGTTATCTGAACATCAAAATATGGACACGTGAAATCCTGTGTTTTTTCTACTTGCACACATTTCAAAAGTATACATAAAAAATAAAAGAGAATGTTTTTTTTTTATATATCTCCACTTTATGAAAATATATTTGGCTAATTGGCCATTGTCTTATAATCCACTTTCCGTATAAAATAATTGAGAAAAACTCAATCATATATAGTGATATCTGCTTTTTGCTACAAAGAAACTATTATATATAAGTGACAATTAGTAGTGACACAAATGCTCTGCAAGCAAGGGAATGACAGCCATCAAAAAGCAAGTGTGATATTGTATCTGAATACTTGTTTCAGTTTGCATTGTGTTAGTACAAAATGGTTGTGAAATTGGGTTTCTTGGTGATTTTGGTGATGACTTTGGCAGTTGAAGCCCAACTGAAAAGTGGGTTTTATTCAACTTCATGTCCAACAGCTGAGTCCATCGTACGGTCCACGGTGGTATCTTACTTTAACAAAGATCCAACCATTGCTCCTGGCCTGCTTAGGCTTCATTTCCATGATTGCTTTGTCCAAGTAAGCCAACTGTATGTTTGTTTGCATTGGTGGTGAGTTCAACAATTACGATGACATTGTGATTTTATTGAAGCTAAAAGTATAAATAATTACATAGGTAAATTATGAAATTATTGAAAGCTGTATTGTTGAATTTCCAATAAACTACACAAGTATATCATAATTGGTAAACTTTTTTACTTGAACACTAGTTGGTGACTGTACATTACTGTTTAATATATATCTCTCTCATCCGACAGGGCTGCGATGGATCCATATTGATTACAGGTTCTTCTGCAGAAAGGAATGCATTACCAAACCTTGGTCTAAGAGGTTTTGAAGTGATAGATAATGCAAAATCACAAATAGAGGCCATATGCCCTGGAGTTGTCTCATGTGCTGACATCCTAGCATTGGCAGCTCGTGATGCTGTCGATTTGGTATTGAAGCAATCTTAAAACTTAGTCAAACTCACTCTATACATTTTGAATATGCCCTGGAGTTGTCACGCACGCGTGCACACACTATACATTTTGTTTTTGAAGGAACTATGATAAAATTAACACGTATGATTCCTGAATATGACAGAGTGATGGACCAAGTTGGCCAGTACCCACAGGAAGAAGAGATGGAAGGATTTCTTTATCATCTCAAGCCTCAAGCTTGCCTTCTCCACTTGAACCTGTTTCTGTCCATCGACAAAAATTTGCTGCCAAAGGTCTAAATGATCATGACCTTGTTACCTTAGTTGGTATGCTTTCTTTCACAACTTTTAATCGATAAACAAAATTGGATCAACAACAACGAAAAAATAAAATTAGTCTCTAATTAATTTTCTTATATGTTCCTAAGTATTTGCTATACATTTATTTATGCATCAACCTAAACTCTTGATCTGCGTGAAGGTGCACATACCATAGGCCAAACAGATTGCAGGTTCTTTAGTTACCGTCTATACAATTTCACAACCACTGGCAATGCTGATCCTACTATAAACCAAGCTTTCTTAGCCCAGCTTAAAGCAATATGTCCAAAAAATGGAGATGGTTTGAGAAGGGTGGCTTTGGACAAAGATAGTCCAGCCAAATTTGATGTGAGCTTCTTCAAAAATGTGCGCGATGGTAACGGGATTCTGGAGTCAGACCAGAGGCTGTGGGAAGATTCTGCTACAAGAAGGGTGGTGGAAAATTATGGTGGGAATTTTAGAGGTTTATTGGGGTTAAGATTTGATTTTGAATTTCCAAAGGCTATGATTAAGTTGAGTAGTGTAGATGTGAAGACTGGTATTGATGGAGAGATTAGAAAAGTGTGCTCAAAATTTAATTGATCGTTTGTGTCTAGTTTCTGATTTGGACAGGGAATATCAAGAAAAGGCTAAAAAAATATGCTACTTCATGCATATAACAGTAAATAAGTGCCTAAACAATATCATAATGAAATAATTTATGTTCTTGAAACGAGAACGTTATTTCCAATTAAGATTGATATCACTGTGGGCATAACTAGAGATACAAATTCTATCAACGTTACGCTGTAATTAGAATCTCGTTCCCTTCAGGTCTGGTCCAAAAGACAGGCCACCTCAATTTTTTTTACCAAGCATGTGCATTTATATCAACTGAAAAAATGCTTCATCTTTTAAATTAATCTGCATGCCTCATAGCCACTAAGCTATGGATATTGAAAACTAGTCAACACTTTTTTTTTTCATCCACTCAATCTTGAATAGTGCAAATGAATATGACAAATAAAATTTTATTTTTCCATTCGAGGGGGATCGCACATATTCCAGCTCAGTATGAAAAGTTCTTAATGTTAGTTTTTGGTTCTTCAATAGATTAACCAGCAATTATACTTTTTTTAGGATGATAAATACTTTCTTTTTCATCTTTATTATGCAACTATCTTATATTATGTCAAGTAAATTTTTAGTTTTTATATTATTATACATAAAGTGTATTTTGTTCATAAAAAATCTAGATCTTAATAAATAATTTTGTATTAAAAAATGCAATTTTTATAATAATATATATTCCAACAGTCCTTATTTTGAAATTCATTTTGAGCCTTCACTTTTATTTTTCACGTTTTTTTGGAAAAAGTATTCTTTTAAAGAATGATAAATTAATGGTTATAATTAATGTATTTTTAATTTTAAGAATATTATAACAACATATGTTGAATTTCAAGAATTCATAAAAACCCTCTAAAATCGCTTATTCATTCATCACAAAAACAAAAAAAAAAACTTCAAACCCTCCTCCTCTTTTTTTGGTGGTGGTCAGGGTTTGAACCCCAAACCTTGCATATATTATGCATTGTTTTTACTAACTGAGTTAAGCTCACGAGGACAAACTCTCACCCTCTAATATAAATTTTGACTTCCCCCAAACTAAGAGGACTTTAGTATTATGAAGCAAAATAAACTTTCCAAAGCACTCCCCTCTCAAAGTCTTCTATTTCTCTTCCACTTATGCTTTTATGTATTTATTTTCAAAATCATAGCCTCACCTTTTTAACACTATCTTTTTGTTTTATGGAAGAAGAAAAAAATTAGAGTGAACGGATGATTCACCGCTTCTTGAGCTTTTTTAAGATACAAATCTATACGTGTGTCTAAGAAGTATCTCATATTTATTCGATAAAATGTTTTATTTTGAAGAAAAATATTCAATATAACCTATAGGTATGTCTATACATAAAGTAAAGTGCATAAAAAGTGGGAAAAATCATGAATCATGAAATATAGAATACTCCAGAACCAATAGATTAAATTATGGTCCTTCAAAAAAATAGATTATGGTATATTGTAAAGGGAGAAATAGGGGGAAATTGAGCTATCGTCTGTAATTGACTTGAAATTAACATTAATGAGAAATTAAAGAGAAGAACATGGAGTAGAGTTCATGTACTTATGTACCATCATCCAAAAATTACAAGACCTATATCTACATCAATCAATTGTTGAGATTCACGGTCTTTAATATCTTGTTTCAAATCTCTGGGAATGAGTTGTTTAACCGCGACCTTGAAATCCTTTATATTCAAACTTGTTTGATTGGAAACAGCAGCATTCCTCGCAGCTTCGTCAACAATCTTATGCAACACGTTCATCATCTCGTTCATCATATCTATGGCTTCCCCAGTGATTTCTAATTCAGGGTTCTCCTTCATCGCAACTTCATAGATGTGCTTTTCAAATTCCACAGTTTGTGTTCTCTTTTTGCCGCTTGCACCAGCTTCTGGTAGGGTTTTCTTCTCTGTCGTTGGTGCCATCGTGATTATTCAATGCAAATAGGGTTTCTTTAAACAAAAGGGAGTCTTGGTCTATTTCTTGTGAAACAAAATTAAGGTAGTTTGAGCCTTCTTTACGGTTTTGTATGTTCTAAGTTTAAATTTATGAAGAAATTTAACACATGTAAAAAATAACAAATAGATAAAGAATAAATTTAAATATTAGAAAATTGTAATAAAACGATAAGAATATATATATATATTTAGTTTTTTTCCTTTATCATTTAAAAAGTGTAACAAACTAGATGAATATATTTATACTTACTTTTTTATAATCTCAATTATACCCTTAAACAATTTTTTCTATAATAAAGATTGTTGTTGGTGTCATTAAAAAAAATATTTTTTTTTTGTTATATTGTTGGTGTCATTGAAATAGATAATCATGGTTAGTTTAGTGTGTTATAAAAGCAACAAACATTTATATTTATAGTTTTAATCAAAATCAAAATATCATAAAAAAAATAAAAAACATCATTCATAATTTCCAAACGTTAACACAATAAAAAGAGCGGAAAGACGAACATGTAAATGCCCATCTTTCGCTAGTTATGTATAAAAAGAATATATGGTAATTTTTGGCTGACTTTTTCCCTTCCAATTATATTCCCTCCGTTCCTTTTTAAGTGTCTTTTCAGAAAATCAACGCTAAAATAGCGATGTGTATTTTTGTACATTTTCTTCCTATTATACCCTCATTTTAATTCACCAATAAATTCCTATTTATTTGCACACACTTTATCTTTCCAACAAATTTAATATGTTATCTTTCTCTCGTAACAAACAATTGTCAGTTATTATCTTTTTCTCCAACAAAATCCTTTTTTTTTTTGCACACTCTCTCTCTCTCATAACAAACAATTGTCAATTTTCTAAATATTGTGCACATTTTTTTTATTATTTTAAGTCAATATAAAAATTATTCTAACTTCACATTAATCAAAAATTAAGAAAAAAATTAACTTTCTTCTAACTCCTTTAATTAAAGTTAAGGCTTCAACCAATGCTAGAGTCACACTTGAAATTTTTAACAATTGCTACTCATCTTATTTATAAAATTTTAGCTCTTCTTGAAACCATTGTTTGGAACAAAATTTTGTTTAAATTTGAAGATGACATTCAACTCTTTTGGGTTGGTTTTTTCTCTTTTCAAATTACACTCAACATTCAATACAAATAGCACATATAACAAATAGATAAGAGTAAATTCAAATATTAAAACAAATTGTATATGTTTAATTTTATTCCTTATCATTTAAAAAAGATAACGGATGAGAGTGAATTTAAATATTAAAAAAGGTGTAACAAACAAAATATTTATTTTTTTGTTACCACACAAAATATATCGTATAACAAACATGATACAAGTATATGTCAAGTTTTTTGAGAACAAATTATAATTAAAATTGTCTAAATAAATAGTATAATCGAAAGATAAAAAAAGTTAACCTAAAATCATGTATCTTCTTCATATACAGGTATAGAAGAAGATAAAAATTCCAACCTATAACTGATGATGCTAAAAAAGAAAAGAAAAATAAAAAAAATAAGATATATTATGTTTCCTGCTTACACGAGCCCGTATCCATGAGGAAGGGGACATGAGCTCCAACAAACACAAGAAATGAAAATACTAGAAGCCCCTACAAAAGATAACAAAAAAATTATATCAATCAACATGGCAAATGAGACAAAATCAGGAATGACGTCAAAAGTTTTCTATCAGAAATTTATCTGTGTGAACTATAACTTTAATTAACCAACTTCACAAAAAACATGATTCAATTGACGAAGGAGATCAATGATTGGGCAGACAAATTGTATTTGTTCTGGTTATCGTCCATACAATTTTACCACCGTTTGCAATGTCTTTTGTTTTTTACATGAAATCACTGGCAATGCTGGTTCTACTATTAACCAATCTTTGTTTGTCCAACTTTAAGTACCATGTCCAAAAAATAGAGATTATTTGAGAAGACTTTGGACAAAAATAGTTCAGCCAAATATGATGTGAAAATTTCTTAAAAATGGACCTGATTATAATGGGATTCTAGAGTCATATAAGAGGTTGTGGGAAGATTCTGCTACGTTAATGGTGGTGAAATATTATGTTGGAAACATTAGAGGTTTATTGGGGTATGGATTTGATTTTGAATTTCCCCAAGTTATGATTAAAGTAATGTATAGGTGAAGACTGGTTTTGATGGATAGATTAAAAAAGTGTGTTCAAAATTTTAATTAAACGTTTGTTGGTTAGAGAATTATTAGTGTAAATTGTTAATTTTAATAGCTTAATATAAGTACTGTGTGTTCTTTTTATCACGCACACAAAAAAAATGAAGAAAAAAAAATAAAAAAGAATCGTCGCCTGAGAGATTCGAACTCTCGCGGGGAAACCCCATGTACTTAGCAGGCACACGCCTTAACCACTCGGCCAAAGCGACTTGTGTGTTACAATGCGCGCAGTACCTGAAATTAATCATTATTCCGCTTTATTTTTTTTGTCTAACAGACATTATTTCATATTTTTGGACCAAATTATTTCATTTAATTATCCAAAACATGAATCTTTTCATCTTTTATGATGTTTTTAGTTAAGTTAGGTCATTATAATTGCTTGTGCTAGTTATTAGTTGAACTTTTTTGCTTAATCCAATCAAACAAAATACAGTAGAATTACACGCATCCATGGAACAATTATAAACTCAGTCAAAATCTTATTGCCACAACAATACAATACACAAATGAATAGCCATTACAAAAAAGACTAACAACATAGGAACAAGTGGATTTTCACTTCCTTTTCTCATTGTTCACAGCTAAAAGCAATCTCAAGATTCAATCTAGCCAATCTTCTTCTAATCATCAAATGTGCTCATGAATCCACCAATAAAACCAGCTCCATTACAGCTTCCACACAAAATATCCTTTTTACCCCTGAAACAAATATACATACATGTTGCAAAGGAATTATAATATACCACATACTAATAGCACAGTTACACATGCTCATACAAGATAACAAAGGAGTGTGTTATTCAATACAGTTACCTGCATAACCAGCATAGTCCACCAGCTTTAAATCGGCCATTGAAGTGATCTGTCAAATTAACTCCCGAACCTTGGCATTGTGTACATTCTATTGCACCTGGAAATGAGCAAAAAGTTATCAGCGCAGTCGAAGCAATCTTTATGATCTATCTCTATAGATCCTGATTCATAATATGTAGGTAGCTTCGCCTAAATCTTTCATGGAAAAGGTTTGGATAGAGTTTTGCATAGATGCATTGAAACTAACCTTGTTCTTAATTATGACTTTTTGATAATGCAAACAACACAAGCTCTGCTACTCGCATGAAAAATGAGTATAAAGTGTTGGAGGAACATGAGCAAGAGCTCATGAACCTAGCCAAACATGAAGAAAAGTTGAAGAAAAAGGATAAGTACGAGGAAAAAGAGAAGGACAGGGATTTGAATCCATAAGACGGTTGATGCATTGACACCTATTGGTGAGCTGATGTTTATAATGGAAGGTTTGCTTGAATGCTGATACTGATCTAGTGGAAATATCAGCTAGCTCCCCAACTCCAAATAATTGGTAACAAAAGCAGTAGCCCTAAAATATGCTTAAAAAATCCTAGAGAATCATCAACAACAATAACTAACTGATAATACATGAGAAAAATCTCCCAACTATTGGGTTATCTCACTGAGAACGAAACTAAAGATTGACAGACTAACAAAGACACTATGTTCTCACCGGAATCAGCATGATGTTCGACTATATTGTTTAAGGAGACATAAGTGTTTCGTAAAATATGTGCTTAACTCAAATATGAAACAGACTGCTATATATGGCGCTCATTAGTTTAAAGGCATCTTTGAGTAATGAATAAAAAAGAAAAATTACGACGTATATCCATAAAAAAGAAGTTGAAATCTTCATTTTCACTTACCATTTCCAGTACAATCAGCACAAACAATGCTCTTCATTTTTGTTGTGCCTTTGCTACTATCTTCTGTAGCCTGTATTAAATCAAAGACTTATTCAGGATATATGCAGCTATGACAAGTATCAGGAAAAGGTCAAACCTATTACAGATCTATTGTACACACACGACACCAACTCTAACCGTTATTTCAATACTTCTCTTCCATTGTTAACCACGACGCAATAATAAAAACTAATTACAGGGGTCTTACTAAAGAGTTTCCCCCGGTGCACTTTTTAAGGATCCTAAATTTAGAAATTATTCCTTCAAAAAGTCAACTATTACAATTTCCAATGCAATGAATACACAAATTTTCGTAAAAATTTACTATTTAAGTCCCTTAAAGAGTGCCCCGGAGGCACTCGTTACATTTTCATTACATTAAAGATATTGTGATGTTACATGTCCTACTTTCTATTTTTGAAGAAAAATTAACCTGGCTACTGTACTGATCTACCAAAGGGTGTGGAATATACCAGGATCCATAATTCACTGTTTCAAATATGAAAGAATGAAATGGAATCAAGGAGGCATAGGACTAAACCAAATTTCTCTTTTTCATTTCATTATAAAAATATCTGCAAAAAGGAATGATTTTATGCAAATTCACTCTATTCTATCTAATGCCACTGACCATTAGACAACAGATATCCAAACATAGTCTTTCATAGAACTCAAGTAATCTATGAAGCACTGTAGGACAATGACTGAGACACGTCAACACCAATGATAACTTGAGAAAATGAATTAACCGAATATAATCACATGTGTCGGTGTCATATCAGACACCAGCACATGTCAACACCGAACACGTCTTCAATCAAAGGTTGGTTTGTCAGTACTTTGTAAATATTGCCAACATTTGTTTACATAAGAGACTGAACAAAAAGTATCTTATTAGTAAATTGTGAAACCAAAATCAATCTCACCTTAACTACCAAAGACTGAAAGTTTCCAGCTTGAGAATTCAGACAAACTTCCTTCATTGGAAAAGCCTTTCGGGCAACCGAATTACCAATAACAGCTCCTATTAAAAGTGAAACAAATTCTCATCAATACATGCTTTGTAAAAAATTTAAAATAAGAAAACACAAACACACATAAAAGTTAACAGTACTAGGTGTGTTTGAAGATTTCAAGGAACAAATAGGAGGAAAAGACAAAGATTGCGCCATTATAGCTTGGTCTGAAGTGAAGGAGTGAACTGTTATCGGTTTCAATGTGATGAAGTTGTGAAAAAGATAAGACCCATAATGAATCCGTGGTTAATTAATATTCACACTTTTATTACTTTAATGCCCTTAGACATGCTATAATGATGTCACAAAATGATGGGCATAGCTGTAATATCATTCTTATTGTTCCACCACACAAAACAAGGTGATAGATTTTGTGTATCAGAAACAAATGGCAACCACTTTATTGTCCGTACACCGTTTTCTTCCCTCCCAAAGTAAGCAAATTTGCATGTAACTTCCATTCATACATGTTCTGTGTCAATTTAAGTCAAAAAAGTTGATATTTTTACAAAGATTTCATACACTTTAGTTTGATATTAGTTGTGGGCTTTTGATGTGGTTTTTTGTTTCAGGGAAGGAAAATATTGGATACTTGAGTGGTTTCAAGAATTCATTGTGTGGAAGAGTTGTGTTCAATCCAAATTTCTCTGGGAGACAATTAACAGGAAGCCATGAAAACCGTTTTGTTGTTAACTCACTTGTAAGTTGTTGCAATCTCAAGTGGCTCTATGTTATTTTTCTATGGTTGCTTACAAAATGTGCTTAGCTTGTATTGTATACGTATGTTTCATGTATTACTACTACCTATGTAGCACAGACACTTCAGATTGAAAGCGTGTCTGCTACCGACATACATGGTTACATCTAGTTATTCGATTTTCTCCAATTATTATAGTATCGACATGTTAATGTTAGTAACGTGAAAAGTGTCCGTGTATGCGTCAATGCTTCATAGGTTACTACTATGACTTGTAACCGTGAATTTCTTTGTTGACAGTTTGGAATCGGAAGGAAGGCGAAGAAGAGTATTGTCAGAGAGACTGTGATTCCTGAACCTGACTACAGAATTCCAGTTGTACTACTCGGTAGTTACTCATTCTCTTTTCGCATAATTTTAGGCTTACTATAATATAATTTGGCCAGTTACAATCTTATATGAAGGACTGTGTTTGATTCATCTGAAAAACAAGTTCCCTTGTTAACTATCTATTCTATTGCCTTAATTTTGTTGGGTCCTTTGATACTAGGTGAATCAGAATCTTAAGGGTGGTTCTTAGTAGATCAAAGTGTACTTAAATCATTTTTGCATTTCCTTGTATAAGCAGATTAATAACCATCCTAAAAGGCTGATGACTTAAAATTGTACTATCAGGTATAGCTGGTGGGTTGGTTTACACAGATAATCTAGTGCCTGCAGTACCTGTTGGTCTCCTTGGATTGCTTCTGTTGGTCCAGGTAATTATCAATAGAAGAAACTGTAATTATGAAAGGTGCAAACTAGCATGATGATCCAAGTGCTTTTTTTCTAATTATTTGCTTTATATTTTCGCAGGCCACCAGAGTGAGATTCGTTTTTGATGATGAGTCTTTGGTTTGTTCCCTTCTTACCTCTCCAAGAATTTTCTTGTTTGTCCATAGTAGTATTTTCTTTCCAATCACTTGGTTTCCAATATTTATTTTTCTAAAAAACCCTCTAGTCATAAATTATAATAAACATGAAGTGAAAATCTACCTCTATCATTTCTAAAAAACCCTCTAGCGAGCTTTTTCCGCATCTTTCTCCGTCTAATATTGCACAAGTTCATTATTAAATTGCATCCATTGATTCAAAAAGACTAAACTTCAGTACTAAACATGTTATATTTTATAGTTCTGCACTTTGACCAATTGCTACTTCACGTATAGCTTATATTGATATCCAATCATCATCCAATTCTAGTCTATAACTTCATCTGTATGTCTTGATGTTATTTAGTATTTACCATTATAATGTGTTTTGTATTATGTTATCTTTAGCTATTCATATTAAAGTTACATGCAAAATGTGATTTAGGAGGTAAAGATAGGCGATAAGCTCGATGAATCGGGTGAGAATGCTTTTGTCGGTGGAAAAAATCGTTGGAAGTAAGTATCCTATTTTTGTTTCAACATTGACTAGACGACAACAATAGGACTAAAAAACATGTTTATATGTTGTAGATACTCAACCTTTGTTAATTGGGAATTCTGGTGGCCAAACTTCCCTATCTTGGTTTACTTCAAGGAAACACAAACAAAGCCTGAAGGACAAATTCATTTCTTCCCTATAATATTTGTAAGCAATTTAGAAGCAAGTAAAGTAAATATACAAAATAGGAAATAGCTCAGAAATTGAACATCATTCTTGCAAGAGTTGCAGACATTATAATCTTTTAACATTTTCTTCATTGTTTCTTGCTGGTTTATTTTTTGCCAAGCAGAATGGGAAGCAGCTTTATGACATTATGGTGGAAAGAGCTGGCTCCTCAAAAACTAGTGCCCCGAAAGAATCCTAAAGACTTAGATGTGTGGCTTGAGCCTCAGGAATCAATGTCTCTAGGCAATTGTTTTGGTAATTGACACAATATCTTCTATTTGCACATAGTTTTAGCATCAACCACTTTAGGCTGTTTCTAAGATCCTTGCTTAGGTTAGTAGTTCTGTGACATATGCCTTCCCTTTATTTTGTACCACAAGAGGGTCTTAAGATTTTTTAGAATAACTGGTTATGTCCTATTGGAATTTTACTGTTGTGCCACATGTCAAATAGCCCATGCATAGATGTATGAAGCGTTTTTATTAACATGACATCAGTGCCTATATCATTGCTATTGTATCAGTTTAGCAGTATATGTATAATACAATGGTTCTAAAGTTTCTTAAATGCTCATTTTTTTACAGAATTACAGTTTTGAAACCATAGAAATCCTGCAATGAAGTTTCTGAAGTTTGGGTTGTTGTTCTTTGTAGCTAGTGGAAGATGACAAAGAGTTCCGGTTTCCCTTCCACGCAGTGTTCTCGGATGTTTTAAGTAGCAAACATGTTGAAGCTTAATAAACAATTCATTTATTATTTAGTCTTGCTAGCATATAAGCATACTAGCATAGTACATCTTATTTCTTTGAGCTGTCTAGTTATTTACTTTATACTGGAGCAAATACGATTTCACAGTACCCATTTATAATTTATTCGGATCATGTTGTCTTCTGTAGATAAAATATGTTTGGACTCCATATTGGTTATGGCAGATCAAACATGAGAAGCTTTTGTATTCTGAATGTCTGATACACAGGTTTTAATTTAATTGGAAACTTAAGGCGTACATTTAATAAATGTCTACAATTAAAAGCTTGTATACAAAACCTCACTAAAACCAAAGGATCTACACAAGAATCATATGAAATGTGAAGCATCTTGAATGGATATGCCTTTGCATGATGATGTTGTTAAGCAGCTTGCGGTTAGCAGGGCAGCTGCCAGCTATCTCAACTGTTTCCATCATTTATCCACAATCAATTTATCGAATTGTTCACTGCTCAACAATTTGCTGACACTCAGTGTTGGTCAACTGGAAACTGTTGATTCAAACTAGGAATGACTTGATTTTCCATCTAGAGTCTGCATAACTGAACCAAAATTACGATCAATCCTTCTTGGTGCAGTGTGCATCGGTGCCATGTTGGGTGCAATCATGATAACCCACACTGCGGAGAAAGTCTCGAATTTCTTTAGCACTGCTATTACTGGCCTGCAACAAACGCTCATCTTCCTCGTATATGAGATAAGGAGCTTGGCTTCCCTTCCTTGAGAGTAACTTTGAAGCTCCTTTGAGAACATGATATTCCCAGCCCTGAACGTCTATTTTGAGCAGAAGCACACGCTCTGATGCTGGAATCACTTCATCCAGCGGAACAGTGCGCACTTGAAAAGCTATTTCTTCATTGGACTTAAATGCCAACTTTGCTCCTGTGGCAGAAACCGCGCTGTTGTCCAGCCTACCAACCAACTGGAAATTAAGACCCCAAAGAGAAAATAAAAACATCAGCACACGAATGACAGGTAGTAGTAGTAGCATTGCATGATAAATGGTTTGATTTTCTTGTACATTTACTTTCCATGTCTAAAACAATGAGAGTCTTGGCGTAAGGGTGCACACTCTCACCTGTAAGTTGAGGCCTCGTTTTATAAATTCCACCTCATAACCATTTCATTTAAATAAACATACACTTCCATGGAATCAGGGTATCAAACTAGACAACAACTATTATCAGAACCAAAAATAGAACAATTTGGGTTCTCAATTTTCAAACTGTTACACACACTCCATCTTGTGCAATTTAAGTTTCTATAAGAAGTGATTAACGTTGGTAACACATTAAAATATGAAGATCGCGTTTTCAACTTTCCTAAGAGGATACTTCAAAAAAAAAAATAGTCTTGCCTAAGAGGAGAATATTGACACTTGTGACATTCATCCCAGTTTTTACAATGAAAGCAGACCAGCTGGCTCTTTAATGAGTCATTCATGGTACCATTGTTCAAAATATGTCAATCCAAATGTATGGCCGAGACCAATTAATGTGTATAAATCCGTATATTTGTAAAGCAGGGAATCCATAGCCATAGCCCTGTCTGAGATAATCAGGTCTGTAAAATCCAACAGCCATGATTGTTCTCAACTGGCTCTTATAACAGAAAAAAGTATCTCCTAGGGAAGCTAAAAGCAGAACCGTCACCTAACTAGGAAAGTAAAAACTCATGAAGACACGGCAACCATTACCTAAAGACCCAATCGATCTTCATTAAGGTCATTTTTGCAAATAAATCTACACAGAACACTAATTAGCCTCAAGTTGATCAACCTTTCCGCAAGCGTACAGAAATATCCTGAATATTCGCTCCATACAAATGGCATGCTAGGTCTATCCTATTTAGCTGGCATGTTAATAACTTCCAGAGAAGCTTAAAATATACCTCCACTAATTTATCTATGGGTTTTGCTATAAACCACCCATGAAGGTGTCTTTTAGCAACCCACGCCTAAAGGTCTGATTTCCACTTTTTAGTTATAATTTTGCTAAAAGAAACCTTCATAAAAATTAGTTGGTGTCTTTTAACAAATGTTCATAGAATAATTTGCTAAAAGACACCTTCATAAAAGGTGTCTTCTAGCAAAACCCTTTATATATTACCTTATTCTGTAACATCGAACCTTTTCCAAAATATACTACAGAGACTATACTTTAAACACCTCTAATTGCTTACTATACTTAAACTAGACGGAACTCTGCAAACAACCTAACCAATTATATTATTCACATACAAGTAAAGATCTCGTGCAAGATTGCACGGATGTGGAAAAAAATGGCGGTAAAACACCGCCAGGTGCTAAGTGTTATTAGCATAAAACTTTTTCTTAAAAGGTCTTGTTAACCAGTGCCCCCGGGGCACTAGTTAAGGAACTAAAAGTAGAAAGAAAAGTCAAGTTTTGCATTGAAAAGAACATTGTTTTAACTTTCAAAAAGTAGATTTCCAAGACAATATTTCCTTTTATAATTTATTAACAAGTGCCCCGGGGACACTAGTTAACATTTCCCTTTCTTAAAAATTAAAATAGATTAGATTAGATAGCATTCTATGGTGAATCTTGCAAAGTAGGATTACGATATGGAATATCCAACTGGAAAGTTCGGCTGATTCACCTTCAACTTTTAGAAAATCAAGGAAATAAGTTCCCATTGTCACAATTTCATTCACCATTAACCACACCTATACTTTCTAAACATCAAAACAGTTCTAAACGTTTTTCGAGCTCATTACTATAGAAGAATCCAACTACTCACAAACCTAAGTTTCTACTACAATCCCTCACTACATTTCAATTCACAAAATCACCATAAACTATATGAACCAAAATTCAATTCAAGCAAAGCAAAGTCACAAATTAAAAACAAGAAATCTAACCTTATGAACGGTAATGTTACCAAGATGATCAGAAGCAGCAGCCTCAAAAAGAGTAACCAAATCCGCAACTCTATTAAAATAAACCCCTTCACATAACTTCTGCAAATTCTCCAACACAGGCTCAAATGCCAAAACCCGAAACCCCATAACAGCTGCCGCGAAACTCGCCATTCCCACATTAGCACCCACATCAACAACCAAACCATCCATCCCCTCACTCTTGGCTTTCTCAAGCACCTCCTGAACAGTAACCGAAATATCAGGTTTCCTAAAAGCTTTCCCTTTAAGCAATCTCACAATATTCTTATGCGGTTTATCAGGTAAGTTTCCGAAATCGGAAAGCGAGAAGAGAAACGGGTAACGAACACCTTCAACGATGCTTGCGATAATAGGGTGAGATTGTGGGGATTTGATGCAATCGAAAGGGGTGATTGAGTTAGAGAAGAAGTTGGTGTTTAAGGTGATGAAATTAGGGTTAGGGTTTGAAGGAGGAGTGAGGAAGATGAAGTATAAGAAGAGTAAGAGGAGAGTGGAAGAGAAGAGTAAAAAGAGAAGCTTTGGGGAGAGGAGGCGAGTGGGTTTATCTCTTTTCCATGCATTTGCCATGAAAATGGACGGTGGAGATTATTGAATTTGAATGTTTAGGGTTTAATATAGGTGAGAATTGAGATTTGGATCTGTGAAATGATTCTGGGAAGAAGAAGAAGAAGAAGAAGAAGAAGAAGTGCATGTGACTGGCATAAAGAGTAAAGTTTTATTTTAACTAATTCTTTCTCTTTTCTTTTTTTGCTTAATTCTTATTCTTAACTAATTCTATTTCTATTTGTTCAATTTAATTAATTTTTAGTGTTTTTTGATAAACTATTTCAAATTGTGTTTCATCTTATACCTTATCCTTTTTTCTCGATTTTATCCTTATTATTTTATTTGATAAAATTTAAATATGAACTAAAAACTTATTTGTATATCATTGCATGTTATTTATTTTGTTTTAACCCCGTCTGAATCTAAGGCTTTGTAAAAACTAAGGGAAAAAAGACTGTGTTAATCCAAACTTCGGAAGTGAAGTAAGAATACCATTGCATATTAATTTAATATGCTAGTTAAAGTGCAAATTTTATCTAACACCAGAGATTAAATCCGCTAGCTTACCAGCTACTTTAGACCAAAGTGGGTCTAAAATTTTAGAGAGAGAAAATACAACAAAATAAAATTTTATGAACTGAATGTGTATAAATTCTTAGGATGCTTTTACAACATAAAATTCAAATTCATAGCAATATCCAATTCAATATGGAAAGTAATTTTTATCCTTAACAAATGTGAACGGAATGAATGAACTTTATTTAATGGAGAATAAAGAGATGAGTAAAACAATATTAGGAAAAAGCTAGATTCTCAGCTGTAAAAGGAATCTCTGGATAATATTTAAATGATATAGTATCCGTACTTCCTACTAGTTTACAATCAAATAGACACAAGCATGTGTTATACACTGAAATCCCTCATACTACTAATTTATTTGCTACAAAGACATTCTACAGAGTACAACAATTGCATTGGTGGCTTGTCATAGTAATCCAGTAAAATTTAATGAATAATGTGAAGCAATTAATAATACACATGGACAACAAATTCTTGATCGTGTAAAAATTAGTGTAAATTAAATAAAAATATATAAGCTGTGATTCTTGAGAAGCTGCTATCCTGTGTTCTCTGTTCTCTTTTCTCATCTTTCCTGACTGGTCTCAAAGCAGCCTCTTGTATCAAGTGGAAATAGCAATATCAATCGTTTGCATGCTACTCTAATAAGTGATGGAAAAAACATCAATGATATCTCAAGAACACTGATTTTTAAGAAAATCTTCGGCTGATAATAAACCATTGATGAGGTTTTTAAGCCTTTTTGCACCAGGGCCAGGTCTAAGTTCAGTGATATTTTTTACAAAAGAATATGGTTTGGTGATGTTTGGATTTGCATGACTGAACCACATACCAGGCACATAACCATCGGCATTTCGTCCCAATAGCTCGGTATCAATTTTATCCAAGACAGGTTCGTTCCTGCCAAATTTCCGACCAAAAGGAGCATTGCTTTCCACCATACTCCGGTAGTGTTCAGCTGTAAGGAAGTGTGGGTGTTGTTTCGGAGGGTTGTCCCATGATATGAAGTGGAGGTCATGGTTCACCGTAGTGTTACGGAATTCCTCGGCGTTGCAGATGACTGTGTGGAAATATCCTTCAGGGGAAGATAGAAAGTTGGCATAATACATTAACACTATTCTAGGCAAGTTATCCCATCCCCATAACATATATTCGACGAATTGGCGAGAAAGCATCATCCATGCAGAACCTAAGCAAAATCAAATAGCAATCATAAATCATATAGCACAGATGTAATATAGAACCAACGAAACGAATCCATGTTAATTTCTCTAGATCCGATGTCTTCCGGTTATGAACAGTTAATGAAAACACTAGGCTGATGACTAGGAGTTGTATCTCGCAGATTCAGGTAAAAACTAAAATGCTAATGAAAAGGTGAAAAGATGATCTTGTACTTCTGAGTAATCATAACTACTTGAGTTTTTTATAAATTGGATTCACGACACTATCATTATTTTCTAAAATTTCTAATATCTTCAACTTAATTATGCAAGGGTGATGCCTCACTACCAAAACATTCTACAAATTTAAGACAACAGATTAATTAAGCCGGCGTGAAGAAACTAACAAAATATGAGATTGAATCAAAATGAGAGGCATCAGAAACCAGGTTTCTCACCTGTAAATAGCTTATATGCTGTGGGAACACTTCTTTTCTCCGTCACCCAAAACACATCAGATTTATTGACACTATAAAGAGCCGGATCAATTATAACAGGCTTGGCTCTCTGATCTCTATCAAAAAACAAACAGTAAAGAAAAGATAAATTCAACATTTCACAAAATTGCCAGCTACATTCAATTGACAGAGAAAATCAAGTAAACCACATTAAAATGAAGGGACGAAAGGATTAGCCACATACTCCTTCCAGCCAATATCACTGGTATGCTCAATGAAGTTAAGGTGTCTTGGAATAGATGACAATGTATGTAGTAGATCTATTGAGCAAAAGAGAGTGAAAGAGTCAGCAGATGATTAACAAAACAATACATCTATTGTGTTAGTATAATATTAGAATTGATATATATAAGCTGATAATCTGCCGCCCCAAAAGCAGCATATAATCCAGTTTCAATCCATATAAATTTTGGAAGCAAACCATCAAAATTTTCACACAAGAGATACCTTATAACAATATTAGTATGCATCCAATATACATGTGCATAAACTAGTGAGTTACAATAAGTTTTATCTGATTGAACACAGATTTAGAACTAGATCACACATTTAACTTTTCAGAAAGTTTCTATATTTATCTAGGAACAAAATTAGCAACAAGAAAATACAGCTAGCAAAATCATCATAGGCAAATATCAATTCTTAAAAAATATAAAATGCATTCCAAAACAAAAACATCACTACTAAACTACAACCAAAACAAAAAACAAAAATATTGCATTGTTTCTTTCACCAAAACACAAACTTTAAGGGCTAAAAAAGTAAATAACAAGAAAAGAAGAAAGAGGGTACAAACCATCTTGTGTAAGCAAGGGATAATCAGAAGCACTAAGATTAATAAACCAATCCCAATCCCCAGCTTCTTTAAACAAAAGTGCAGCAGCATGAAGTGTATTAGTAACCATAGTAGGACCTCTATAAGTAACCAAATTAGCCTTAACAATCATCCTAACATTACCCAATTCAGCAAAAAGTGGTTCATTTCTAACAAAGTTAGCAAGGTCCAATCTTTCTTTAGGAGAAGCTTCTAAATCCAAGTGAACAGCATATTGATTCCTTGGATGATAAAGGGCTTTAAGGGTTCTCTTTAAACTCTCTCCATCACCAACTGAACCTGAGATCAAGTAAGCGATCCTTGGAACTGAGCTTGTGGGTGATGTTGAAGATATTCTTAGCTTTGATTCAACGAAATGGGGTGTGTTTTTGCTTGTTCTTGAGTGGGTGAGGTAGAGTAAAGATGAGGAATCTGAGGAGATGAAGATGGAGAGAAGGATGAGGAAGGTGGTGAGGAGTAGAGAGAAGATGAGTGGTAGGAACCATTTTTTCTTCTTGTGTTGTTGTTTGTTGGTTTCCATTGGAGAGAGAGAGAGAGAGAGAGAGAGAGAGAGAG